>FWPU01000074.1_pt1:0-140000 | contig 298125 bp, 230 predicted proteins | sample 2228361 | NCBI WGS metagenome assembly FWPU01 (sample SAMEA103939777, study PRJEB20133) | metagenome
GCTCTCCGCCCTCAAACTGCCACCGGTACTCAGTCGGTGTAAAACGCTCCTGTGTCGGTCGCCACCGGTAACACTCACCGACACACACCTGGACCGGCGATAGTTCCACCTGCGGCAATGCACACGTCGCCACACTCTCCGGATACCCCGGCGCAAAGACACTGGCGATGTAGTTGGGATGGGTATACATTGTATATATTATTGACCTATACGCCATCCATGGCGTTATTCTCTCGAGTGGGCCACCAATTGGAATGACAAATCTTGGTATTGGCTGATCCAGTTCGATTTCAATCAATCCTAATGCTCCTATCCAACCCAATGAATACCCTAGGCTTATATCATATTGCCATCCCCAACCAGTTGGACATAGTTGCCTTATAGCCATTATCATTGTACTGCGTGGATCATAGTAATACTCGATTGCCGCTGAATCTACAACAGGACTAATGCTTGATGGCTGCATAATTACACCAATACGATCAACATACAAACCACTGTTACTATCAACATTGCGGTATATACTCCCGGGTAGTGCCAGTGTATTGTCAAAGTAGATATTCTTGTCAGCAGCCAGCTCGAATAAAATGTAATGATTATTTAATTGTCCGGTAGCAGTATATTGTATAAGTTCCTGGGTTGGCATGAACTGATATGTCAGATACTGCATTTCAAGTGTATTACGCAATTGGCGACTAAACAATGTTTGCGCTTCTGTACTTATCCATACATTTTCCCACTCTGTAAGAACGGGCAATTTATATCTACGTATCCACAACCATTCATACTGCGCTACACTATCAATCATTTGATTAAAATTTAGAGCCAATCTTTTATATATTGATAAGGTATCTACCATAAGTCCGATAACATAAAGATATCGTGACTCTGCATCAAACGTACAAGATAGACCTGCACTCAATTTATCGCCAATGAGCGATATATAGTGTGGAACCAATTGACCATGATTCACACTACCTGTAGCGTTATCAAACTCATACAGAGTAGGCCACCATGCATCTGACATAATAATATATCTACTATCAGGTGACATCTTTAGCATATAACCAATCTGCATTGACAATTGCAGATACTCTTCGTAATACACAACTGAGGTTGTGTCATCACAACTATTCATCATTTCACATACCTTCACACTATCCTTGAGAAATCTATTGCCGCGCCGCCATTGAAAGAGTGCCTGATTACTCGGTCTGCTAAGGGTATTTGCCAAATACACATACAGCGGATGTCGGTATGATACAATTAGCGGAACATCAGATACAATAGGCTGTCCATCAATTCCATGAGGTCCAATATGTATAGCATAAAACCGCACTATTTGACCTTTACCCTCTATTGGATTATTTGGGAAGGAATATGTTAAAATCCAATACCCATCACCCCGGCAATCAACAGTAGATGATAGACTTAGATAACGCTGGTTCTTACTCAATGGTAGGTGCTTACGAAGTTCTACGAACTCAATATCATCATCTTTCAACCCAAGTTGATAAAATTTGCCAATACGAATACGGCTGTACACAATTTCCCCATCGTCGAGAACAACAATATAATAACTCAATGAATCAGCAGGATCAGGTATCACACACATCAGAATACCTCTCACAAAATTCCGTATCAAGATCCCGGCTATTATCAAGGTGGACAGAACCATAGGGTAAAACTTGACGCAATACCCTACCACTATAAGACTGTATAAATATGTGAACTTCCTGAACATCACCAACAAATTTTCCTACATGGAACAGTAATTTGCCTGTCCCAGGATCGGAGATCGTCACAGTCCGCCCAACCGTCTTTGAATCGCTCCACGGATCACTCCAGAATCCTTCTCCACGTCCACCGCTAAAATCAATTCCACACCGCGGAAATGCCGAACTTAACAACCATGTATTTGTCTCCATCGCATTCCGCTGCGCGTAAATGGGCAACGTTGCTATTATCACAGTGACAACAATCAACCACTTCTTCATAGCTGTATCCTCGTGGTGTTTGTCTTACTTCTTGGCTTGATAGGGTAAGAATGGTATTCTGCGTGTGAAACAATGAGCTTCCGCACCGCACGCACTTCCCCTGCCCATGCCCATCGGCTGGGTTGCATCAGGTGTTCCACGTGTGATCGTCGGTGCTTGCGCATGGTGTGGCTCCTATGCTCACCTCCAAAATAAAACAAAAAATCGTCATAACCAAACAAAATTTTTTCCTACACAATGCTTCGCATAAACACCGTAACCTTCAACCATGCTCAGAAATTTTTCGCTGGGTTGTTACCTCTGCGCTTCACCTACTGTTACTGCGCACGAATCGAAGCTACGCAATTGCGTACAGATTATGTTCCACCACTCATTGTTGAAGCAATGATACCGTTCCTCAAACGCAGGCTGTGGCTCAGTGCTGCAGCGCTTGTTGCGGTCGGTGCACCGCTGTTTTTGACAAGTTGTTCATCGTCGAGCGATCTTGTGACGGGTCCAACGACCAGCGACGACATCACTGCTACGCTCATGGTTTCCGATCAGCCGATCGAGAAGTGGCAGTGCGAAGACAACGACATACTTCCCCTAAGCCCGCCCACTGGAGATCGCGGTGGCAAGGACAGCAATGGTATCAACCCGTCCGAGCCAGGTCGAGGCATGCGCGGACTACCGATTCCGTGTCTCGGCTTGACACCTGAACAGATGGAGCTAATCCGTCAATTCCAGGCACAGCTTGACTCGGCAAATAAAGCCGTCATGGCAAGCATTCAGGATCAGCTCGATGCGCTCCGCCAGCAAGAGCAAGCTGCATGGGAAGAATACCGCCAGGCAACAGCTGAGCAACGGCAACAACTGATGGAACTCTACCAGCAATTCCGTCAGCAAGTCGCAGAAATTCGGCAGTCTGTTCGCCAGGGGACAATCTCGCGCGATAGCGCTCGCGCCATTCTCCGCCAGCTCGCCCAAGAGTTCATGGCAGCACGGCGAGCAATTATTGATTCAACGGCCGACGCACGCGCACAACTCAAAGCAGCACTCGATGCAATTGCTCAACAGCGCAAAGCATTGATGGACAGCATCAAACCCCAGCTCGACGCCAACTACCAACAGTTCTTGAGCAACGTCGAATCCATCCTGACCGCTGAGCAGCTGGCAATCTGGCAGCGCTGGCTTGCCGGTGAAGACCCATGCAAAGGGAAAGGACACGGTCGGCGCGGCTAAACAAGTGGCAGTGGTCCTCATGTTTCCTCGACGGGCTTCCACCAACGGAAGCCCGTCTTTTTTTATGCATCGTATTTTTGCTCCTGCTTCGGGCTGTTAGCTCAGTTGGTTCAGAGCGCTACTTTCACACAGTAGAGGTCAGAGGTTCGAATCCTCTACAGCCCACTACCCCCGCGAAGCCTTCCCATGCGGAAGGCTTTTTACACGAAAGTGCCCCGACATTCGACTATCCCGCACGATGAGTCATGTCAAACTAACGTGAGGTATGCCTATGCCAACCTATGCGTATCGCTGCACAACCTGCGGTCAGACATTCGATGTTTTTCAGCCAATGAGTGCAGCACCACTGGAAACCTGCATTGAATCTGTCTGCACGCAGCCGAATAACAAAGGTGCCGGCAAAGTCGAACGCCTCATCAGCGGTGGCGCCGGTCTCATCTTCAATGGCAGCGGATTCTACATCACCGACTACAAACGCAAGAGCGACACCTCCTCAGAATCCTCGTCGAGCTGCTCGGGTGGTGGTTGCGCTTGCAACACTTCTGCAGCCGAATAATTCCTCCGTTCGGTAGATCAAAACCAGAAGCGGCGCTCCTGTCACCGGAAGCGCCGCTTCTCTTTGGTACACACGATAGCCGCGATTCAGAATGTAATGGTCAGGATATTCGTTTGGGCATCAAACGTTGCAGAAAAACGCTGGAGCGGTCCCGTCGCGCTGCTTCCCGAGGGCGGCTTAGTCTGTTCGCCCGTTTGAGGATCATACTCAGAAAGGTGACATGGACAGATCAGCTTGCCACCGGCTTGCGATGGCAGATTGACCTCGCAACCCTGATGACTACACCGCGATGACAGCACCACGAAGGTTGTCTGGCTTGTGCGCACGATGAACACCGGCATACCTCCGTTGTTCGAGCCGAAAGTTTTTTTGACAACTCCTCCAACGCTTGCCAGTGCCGGTTCGGTGGTGACATCAAATTCTACGTTTTGCCCGGTCGTTGATGGTTTGGTTGTATCGCTTTCGCAACTGGCAAGCAATGAGGCAAGCGCACTACTGGATAAGACCAGACCAAGACGTGCAGCAGCATCGAGCAAAAAATCACGACGACGCAAATCGCACGAAGATGCCATGTTTACAACCCAATATAGTGGAACAACTACTTCGACATGCCAAACAGGGTCGCCTCTACAGTGATACGCTCACCAACACGGCTGCCGATCAGAGTGCCTTTACCTTTGATGCTAAAATCGCTAAGCGGGACACTAAACGTTGCCTGAACCAACGCCAGATCACCATCAGCAATCGCACGTGTTTTCTCTGAGCGCTCCAGGTAGGTGATGGTAACGTCTGCCACCATTTCCTTGGTTACGCCATGCAGCGTAAAATCACCGATTGCCTTTGCTTTGACGACTGTTCGTTCTGCTTCTCGGCTAATGCTGGGCGAGACAAGCCGTTTGAGCTGAAACGTGATCGTAGGGTAACGGTTAGCATCGAGCCAATCACTTCCGTACATATGCCCATCGCGCGTAGTATTGCCCGTTTTCATCGAGCGCACTTCGGTTGTTATCGTGCCTGTGGCGCGTTTGAACTCACCGACATCGAGTGTGAATTCGCCGCTAAAGCGATCTGCAGTACCGACGATCGTCTCCAGCGGTGCTGAGCTGGTGAATTGCGCTTGGTTGCGGTATTTCCCTGCATTGGTGAGCACAAAGGTTTTCTCACCTGCCCACGCGGCTACAACAAGAACGCCGCACAGAAAGCAAACAATACGTGCCATTTTTTATCCAAGGATGTGATGAAACAAACTACGTTCGCGCTCGCTTGCGAAGCCACCAGCCAAGCGCACCGAGGGTAATCCAGACGCCGCAGAGTGGCACCGCACCAAACGGTGGGGCAGCATCGAATAACCCAAGCCATCGTCCTGGCTGAAGCTCTAATCGCTTGATTGGCTGACCAAAGAGCGGATCACGTTCGACGACGACGACTTCGCGTGCGGTTTTACTCAGGATCAGCAGCTTGCCATAGTCAATCGAATCGCGTATCCACCATCCAATCGTCCCGATCGTTAGCACAACCGATAGCGTCAACAGCACCTTCGCCAGCATGGTTCCAGCGTCACGTTAGTAAAACATGTGTAACTGCACGGTCCAGCGATTCAATCGGTACAGCGGCAAATCCACGATTCGGTACTCCGGGCGTAGCTCGATAAACGGTAGCACAAAAATTTGTGCTCCAATCAAGTATTGCTCTTGCCGCAGCGAAACACCATTGGCAATCGTTTCGCCACGCTCTGCGCGAGCGTACACATAGACAGGCTCGGCAACATGGAGCATCACTTCAGCTGACGTGGCTGTCACTGTCCGCAATCCCGTTGTCTGCTGTCTCATTGTCTCCAGCGTGAGCGCAACAACATCTGCATAACCAACGCCACCGAAAACATTCCAGAGCGAAAAATCACCCTGGCGAAGAGTCGAGCTTCCTGCATTGAGCGTTAGCTGTTGCTGCAGTAATCGGGGTGAAAGCAGAAGACGCCCGACAATGGCTGGTTCGGATGGATTGCGTAGCAGCGGGCGGGATGCGCCCGTGGCATCGCTGAGCGTAGCATCAGCCAGACTCGTGAGCGTCGTCAGACCAACGGTCGCAGTCAGCCACTCGAAGCGGATGTAGTTCAGCTCAGCGCCCCACTCCGCCCAGTTTGGCGCAAAAAGGTAATCCTGGCTTCCTGCCGGTATGCGCCGAATGAGCATGGTATGGTCATCGAAACGATACCCGATGGAAGGCTGAAAAAATCCAACCCGAAGCTGCGGGTACTCCAGGCTCGGTTGCAGTGCGATACTGGCGGACCACGATTGCTGCCCCGCATACGCATACACTCGCCTGCCGAGATTGTAGGTCCCTTCCAGCAACATCCAGTCGAATGGACGGTATGCCGCATAGAATGCTCCCTGCATCGGAAAGAGACGGCGCTCACTGGATGTGTCGCGCAGTGAGCGCGAGCTTTGCAATCGAAAATCGAATCCAATGGTGAGCCGATCGTCGAGGAACGTGTTGGTCGAAAGCACCGGTTTGAGCGCATTCAATCCGAGATCGTCGTATTGAAATACACCGACACTTTCCATAGCATACCACCCCAAGTCGTTTCGTGCACCACCGCCCTGCACGTTGATGTGACAGTTGATACACCGATTGCCCGTCAGAAGGCTAAACTGCGGCAATGCATGTCCGGTCACATTCAACAGCGCAACCACGGCTGCAATCAAAAAAAGTTTGTCTCTACCTGGAAGCATTCTCCGAGGGCGAATTTGATGTTGAAACAAAGTCGTGTGCAATAATACACACGGCGGCATGGTTGTTTCATGCCGCCGTGTCGGCTGTGCGACTATACGTCGCGCAACGTTCGTGCGGAAATACCGCGTGGCAGCTCGCTACCGCACAACAACCACCAGGTGGCGAATTGTTGTACCGCTGGCAGTGCGCAGTTCGAGCGAGTATGTTCCCGAAGGCAAGTCCAGTGTTTGAACCGACAGGCGTAGTGTCGCTTCACCGCCACTGGTGTAGCCGCTATAGAGGACAGCACGTTGCTTGCCCGCCATGTCGTACAGTGCTACGGTAACCTGCTCGGCTCGATCGGTACGGAAGCGCACCGTAGCATCGGTACTGACAGGCATCGGTTCAACGTAGAGCCAGGTAGAACCGGTTAGTGGCTCGTCGTCACGGCTGGTGAGAATCGTCACCGCGACGCGGCGTGATGTCACCGTCCCGCAGTCGTTGCTCACAACTACTTCGTACGAACCAGCATCGGCGCCTTGCGCGTTGAGCTTGCGATACGTGCTGCTATTGGCACCTGGAATATCGCGTCCATCTTTCCGCCACTGATACCGCAGCGCTGAGCCTTGTGCAGCGACCGTCAGCTCGAGCGTCTGCCCATCGGCAATCCGAACCTCTTCCGGTGGCTGCTGTGTAATCGTCGGTGGTGTTTGCACCACGAGCGTAACTTCTTGCGAGATTACTTGACCACACGCGTTGCGGACTATGCAGCGGGCAATCCGACCATCGAGCTGCATAACAGCTTGCGGCACAGTGACCGTCGCATCGGTGGCTCCGGGGACATCCTGCCCATCAAGCTGCCACTGATACTGCAAGTTGCCGCCGCTGGCTTCAATGCTGATCTGGAATGGTTGACCTTCGCAGAGCGTCCCGACGGACGGTTGGCGGGTGATTGTTGGTACGCTAAGCACCGTCACACGCGCTATCTGCGAGGTAACCTGATTGCCTCCCGGCTGTACGGTGATAACGACCTGGTAATCACCCTCATCGGCTGCCGTTGCCGATAGAATCCGCAGCGTTGCTGTTTGCGAGCCAAAAATGTTGCCGCCATCGGACAAGGGCGTTCCATTCCGCAACCATTGGAACGCAATCTGTGCCTGCGTGACCGAGGGATGGTTGGGCACATACTGCACCGATAGCTGCACTGGTTGCCCGGCGCAGACTGTATCCGACTGCGGCTGCTGAGTGATTTCGACCGATGGCACGATGATCGCAAAGTCTGGCGAGCGGACCGAACCGCAAACACCCGATACCACAACGTAGTAATCGTTGCCTAAATCGGATTGACGGATATCCCGAATCGTCAATCGGGAGGTGGCAGCACCACTGATGCGCGGACCGTCAATGAGTTCTTGTCCGCCCTTATACCAGCGATAGACCAAGCTACCGTATGTACCCAATCCAGTGCCTTGCGCTTCGACTTCAACGCTCACGGTTGCACCAAAGGCAACAAGCTGGTCGGTTGGGTTGCGTGTTATCTCGGTTGGGATTGCTATCTGCACGACCGCCTGTTGGGTGGTCAGTGTTGGTGTTCCGCAGACACTACTTCCTGTGACCACGCACCAGTAGGTCCCTGCCGTCGTCAGCAAGGCAGTGGGAATAACAAGCGCTGGTCCATTTTGTCCTGGAAGTGGACTGCCGTCTTTGTACCACTGGTAGCCTTTGACCGTCCCGAGCGTTTTGAAGGGAATGACAACCGGCGATCCGACGCACGCAACCATTGATTGCGGCTGATCAGTGATCGAGGTTGGTTGTTCAACCGATAGCGTTGCAATGCCAGAGCGAAGCTGCGAACACGTACCGGTGATGAGCACGTCGTAGTTGGCGGAATCCGCAACGCCGACGCTGGCAAACGTAAGCACCGAGGATGTTGCTCCCGGAATCGGCTGTCCATTGCGGTACCACTGGTACTGCGGACCGGCACCACTGGCAACAACCGACAATTGCGCAGGTGAACCAACGCAAACCGTGGTGTTTTGCGGTTGCTGAGTAATGCGAATAAGCGGATTGACCGTAAGCTGCGCCGCATTGGTTGTTACACCGTTCGGTGAGCAAGTGCCCGTGATGCGGCAGTCATAGGCGCCAGCATCAGCATCGGTAACGTTGGTCAACACCAGAGTTGAGGTTTGCGCCGTCGGGTTACCAGTGATGGGCTGCCCGTTTTTGCGCCACTCGTAGCTTGGTCCGTCGCCACTGACCGTCACAGCATAGGTCACTGTCGCTCCTTCGCAGACAGTTTGATTTTGCAGTGGTCCACTGGTAATGCGGATAATCGGCTTGACCGTGAGAACCGCGTCCTGCGAGCGCTGCGCATCGCCGCAGCTTCCCGTCACAATTGCGTAGTAGGTACCCGCATCACTGAGCTGTGTCGAGCTGAACGTTAGCGCCAAGCCTGTTGCCCCCGGAATTGCTGTGTTGTTCTTGTACCACTGCACCTGCAGATTCGCCCCAACAGCTCCAACGACAAGGCTCAGTGCGCTTTGCTCGCACACAACTTGTGACGTCGGTTGTTGAGTGATTTGTGTCAGTGGATTGATCGTCAGCGTCGCTGCTTGCGTGGTGATGCCATTCGGTTGGCACGGCGTCATAACCACACAGCGATATTGCCCCGCATCGTTTGCACTGACGTTGCTGAGCACAAGCGTAGGAGATGTTGCCGTGTTATTGCCTGTGATGTTGACACCGTTTTTCTGCCATTGATAGGTCGGCATTGTGGCATCGGTGTTGATTTGCACGCTAAAGCTCACCGTGCTGCCCGGACAAACTGTTTGCGATTGCGGATGCTGCTGAATGGTCGCGCTGATGTTGACAGTCACCGTCGCTGTATTGCTGGTGACGCTATTGCACGTGCCCGAAACAACCACACTGTAGTTGCCGGCGTTTGCCGTCGTTGGATTGGCGACGGTGTACGTTGAATTTGTCGCACCGCTGATGGGGTTACCGTTGAAGTGCCACTGATAGGTCAACCCTGCTCCTGTTGCATTGACGCTGAGCACCAGTGGATTGCCTGTGCACACGGTCTGTGATTGTGGATGCACAGCAATGCGCACCAGTTCGTTAACCGTCAGCGTTGCGGTGTTCGAGTACACACCATTCGGCGTGCAGGGTCCCATCACCAGGCACCGGTATTGTCCTGCCTGCGAGGGTTGAACATTCGTCAGTTGCAGTGTTGCGGTTGTCGCGGTGGGGTTCGTACCCGGGTTGATCGGTGCATTCCCCAGGAACCACTGATACGACGGTTGCGTACCGGTTGCCGTAACCGCAAAGGTTACATTCTGCCCCTCGCAAACTGTTTGGCTGCTCGGATGCGAAGTGATGGTAATGGGCTGGCGCACAATCACCGAGACAACATCCGAATACAGTGGCACACTCGAGCAGGAGCTGGTAATAGCGACGCGGTAATTGCCATCGTCGGTCGGTGCAGCACTGCTCTTGGTGTAGGTGTTCGACGTGGCACCAGCAATGTTTGTCCAGTTACCGGTTCGGCTCTGGTCAATTTGCCACTGGTAGAAGATCGTCAAACCTTGCTGAATGCCTGCCTGAACGCTCAACGTAAACGACTGCCCTGGACACATCGGAGCTGGCGCCTGTGGTTGCTGCACAATCGTCGGGGGTGAGCAGGTATAGACACTGACCGTATTTGTCGTCTGCGCAGCAGGTCCACATGGACCAGACACGATGCAACGGAAATTCCCGGAATCAGCGACACTGGTAACGGTGAATTGGTACACGTTCGAGTTGGTGCCGACGTTGACCCACGTGCCATTGCGGAATTGATCGCGCTGCCACTGGAAGTTTGCCGTGCCTGTGTAGCCCACGGTCAACGTTACGGTTTGACCAACAGTGACCGGCGTGCTCGGCCAGCTTGGCTGCGAGGTTATGCTAAACGGTTGTTGAATGTTGATGACTGCTGGGTTCGATGAGATCGGCGTTGATGTACACGTGCCGACAATCTGCAATCGGTAGCTTCCACTGTCGGCAATCGTTGCGTTTGTCTTGGTGTAGGAGCTGCTGGTAGCACCGGGAATATCTGTCCAGGTCGTTCCTACCAAGCGTTGCCATTGATAGCTCACGACCGTGCCGACAGTTTGCACCGACAGCGTAAAGTTGCCACCGCTGCAGAGCGTTTGCCCTTGCGGGTGGGCAGTAAAGTCGGCGTTTTGTTGCACCGTCAGTGTTGCGACGTTGCTGGTTACCTGCGCAGCACAGGGACCCGTAATGACCACCCGATAATCACCGGCATGGCTCAATTGAACTGGGTTGAGCGTCAGTGTGGGGCTATTGGTCCCAACATTCGACCAGTTGTTTTGCCCAGCCGGTGAATACTGCCACTGGAAGATTTCCGCCGTTCCGCTATAGCCGACGGTAATCGTTGCGCTCAGTCCGGTGCAGACATTCGACGAGGGCGACCACTGCGGTTGCTGCGTAATCGAATGCGGTTGGTTGACTGTTACCGGAACCGACACCGAGGTATCGTTGCCGCATGCACCAGTGACCACGAGCCGATAGTTGCCACTATCGGTTGCAGCGGCGCTGGCTTTGGAGTACACCAGATTGGTTGCACCACTGATTGGGGTCCAGCTACCGGTATCATCCGGTCGGAATTCCCATTGATACTGGAGCGAACCACCCACGACCTGCGCACCACTAATTGTGATCGCTTGACCGACGCAGAGCGGTTGAGGTGGTGTTGGCTCGCTTGTAATCTCCGTGTTGGGTATTTGCGTCACCGTTACTGAATTCGATGTCACCGAACCACACGTACCGCTGACGACGACATCGTAACTGGCAAAGTCACTTGCCTGGGCGTTTGTGACCGTGTAGGAGCTTTGCGTGGCACCGCTAATCGGTACGCCGCCGCGCCGCCATTGATAGGTCAGATTATCGCCGCTTGCTTGCACCGAGAGCGTAAAGGTACCACCCAGGCACACCGACGACGGCGTCGCAATCGGCTGCTGCACAATGATCGTTGGCGGAATTTGTGTCACAGTCACCGGATTGGATGTAACCGTGCCACACGTACCGCTGACGACAACGTCGTAAGTGCCGAAATCCGCATTGGTTGCTGATGCAACAGTATAGCTTGATCCGGTTGCACCCGTGATGTTGTTTCCTCCACGTCGCCACTGGTAGGCAAGGTTATGCCCTGTCGCGGTCACACTGATCGTGAACGACTGCCCCAAGCACAGCGACGATGGTGTCGCAACGGGCTGTGAGGTAATTGCAGTCGTTCGGCGGACATTTGCTGTAACGGTATTGGATGTTTCTGTTCCGCACGCTCCACTGACGACAACGCGGTAGTCTCCCGAATCGCTTGGTGTCGCACTGGCAACGGTATAGGTCGCATTCGTTGCACCGCTGATGTTTGTCCACGTCCCGCCGGTGAAGCGTTGCCATTGATAGGTGAGTGTTACACCGTTGGCGACAACACTGAAGCTAAATGGAGCGCCCTCGCATAGCGTCACCGATGAGGGTTGCTGCGTGATTTCTGTCAGCGGGTGAACCGTCACCGTCACCGATCCGGATACTGCCGAGTCAATCGAACTTGCGTAAACTCGGACGCTATAGGTGCCCGCATCCGCCAGCGTTACCGCGGGATTGACATACACGGCAGAGGTCGCTCCTGGAATCGGTGTGCTGCCTTTATACCATTGGTAAGTCAGCGTCGGTGTGATCCGACCGCTGATTCCGTCGTTGTAGGCAGCCGTTGCCGATACCGATAGTGTCAGCGTTCCGTTCTGGCATACTACCGTGTTCTGCGGTTGTTGCGTGATTGTGACATTGATCCATACCTCATCGGCACCCATCGTGTAGCGCGTACGTGTTTCTTCATCATAATCGTTTGGAACAGCCGAGCTGATAGCACTGGTGCCAAGAAGCGTTGGATACTGCCGGTCCAGGTGTGCATCAGCGCTGAGCGTTGTATCAACGAAAATCACCGGAACAGTTTGAGAGTTTTGATCGCGACCGATCGCTGCCCGCAATGCGGCGAGCGTTATCCGATCGCTTCCGCTTGCATACGCAAGCACACCCTGGCTTGTACCCGATACGTCGTAATTGTTGTAGTCGAGCGCTGATAGCGGTATCGAGCTGGGATTGGTTGCAACATACAGCGCATACGACTTCGACCCCGAGGCACCGTACATGCGATTTGCAAAGACGTTGTTACGGACGTCAATGTTTGCTGTCGAGCTATTCACCAGCAATGCGGCGCTCTGCCCCGAGCCAGACGATGGGACAAAGTATGTACCCCGTAAAAAGACGGTGTTGTGATAGACGCGTACATTCCCAGTCGAGGTTATGCGAATGCCGTACGTGCTATACGTTGTGCTCATTCCGTAGTCGTGAGCAATATTGGAAATCATGTTATTGGCAAGCAGAATGTTCGCATTGCCGCCGCTGGTGGTAACATCCAGCCCATATGCCCACCAGTTACCATCTGCTGTGTAGTGTACACGGTTGATTCGATTGCCAGTAACGGTTGCGTTTGCGACCCCCGTAGAGAGCCCGATACCATACACATTGTAGCCGGAGGAGGTATAGCCAAGCACGCCATCAATAGTATTGTTCGCAATGAGTGCGCCATTGGAGTTATCCAGAAAGATTCCCGCACCACTCGACGTTGCGGGCGAGACGTTCAAAATGGCATTCTCTCGGATGATGAGGTTATTCGCCCAGCTTGCCATGATGGCTCGGTACTTGATCGAATCACTGCTCCCGTACGATGCATCATTGCCACCGATGATGTTGCGTGCAATGGTGATGCTGTCATTAGGAAACCCTGTTAGCCCGAGGATACGAATCCCGTAGTACGCTGTGGTCAGCTGATTATCTGAGAGCACGATGTAGCTATTTCCATAGCCTGCCGAACCAACACTCGAGCCTCCAACAAAAATTCCGTAGCTACCGCTATTGGTGTTGTTTCCCGTTTTGATGTTGCAATAGCGGACGGTATCGCGCTGGCAGCCAGGCAGAATGCTAAACGACGTTTGTCCGATGAAGTGAATCGCCGCGATTGATCCACTGGTTGCATTGTTGACAATGGTCAGGTTGCGCCCGGTTGCATCACCTGGACGACGTCCGTCAATGATCACGCGTTGCGCACTATAGAACCGGAGCAAACCGCCACTGCTATTAGTTCCGCTGATTGTTGCCGTCACTCCCGTTGCCGGGCGAATGTTGATGGTGTATGTTCCGGCACCGGCGCCTTCTTCTTGCATAGCGTTGAGCGCAACCGTACCGGTTTCGTTGGTCAGATCACCGGTCACCAAAATTGTGATGTCGCCGGTTACAACCCGATTGTTGATGTACTCAAAGACGCCACCGGTATTGGTCAGCGAGGTAAACGTCTGCGAGGGACCAACCTGGATTGTACCGCTAACGCTGCCAGCAATGGTGTACGAATAGAATGGCGTGGCAGGGAAGTTTGCATTGGTCAGCGCAACACTGCTTGGTTGTGTTGTCAAGATAGCACCACCGACGGCAACATTAGGTGTGGCTGCCAAATCCTGGGCAACGAAAAAGTACTGGATAACATCGCCGGTGCTCAGCGCTGAGGTCAGGAGCGAATAGTCAATCACAAAGGTAAATGGCGATGTGGTGTTGGATGCTTCCACCCATTTCCAGCCATTGTCGGTGCTGGTATTGCCAACGTACTGGTTGGCTTCGGTTGACTTTTTGTAGTAGAGCCGCGGGCGTGTACCGGTTGTGGTGTTGACACCACTGCCACCGTCGAGAATCACAATGTTCGGCACCGTTCGCGTCGAGGCTGCGGTTCCATTACCCAGTGGAGTAAACTGAATCACTGGCGGAAAAACGTCGTTCGTCGTAAAACTACCGGCATCGGCGCCGATGTCTATCGGCGTCAGCGACGAGCGTGTTTGTCCATCGAAATCATCGGTGACAGCCGGTCCATATTGAATCGGTGCACCATTGCTTTCGACTGGTGTTGAACCTGTCGTCGAAATATGCAAGTCACCGGTCGTTGCACTTCCATTGGGATTGACAAAATTGGCATCACCGTAACCAGTCGAAGCATCCATGCCTGATGCCGAGCGCCAGGCTGCAAGGGTTTGGTAGAGCGTGATTGTTGAGGTCCCAATTCCACCAACAAATCCACCCGTTCCCGGTACGTAGTAGAGGTTATTGTCCATTGCAAGTGTGTTCGTCGTTCCGATGACAACACCCACGTGATACCCTGTTCCGCTGGATGTGGTGCGGTTGACCTGAACGATGTTGTTCCGAATTTCATCGGTTGAGGTCGCGTTGCGGAATAAACCGAGCGAATAGAGCACCGTGCCGGCACCCGAGGCAACACTTCCACCGATGTAAATGTTGTTGTGGTAGATACCGGTCGGTGTAGAGTTGTTTTTGTACAGCCCATAGAAGCTTACCCGACCCGTCACTGCATTGCCATTCGGATCAAAGCCCAGCCGGATCATGTTGTTGCGAATATTTGCCTGACCACCGAAAATCAACATGCCCGTACCAATAACTGCCACCGACGTCGTTGATGGTGTTGCCGCCAGTGACAAGGAATGAATAGAGTTCCGCTCTACGATAACAATCCCAGCCGATGTGCTCGAATTAATCCCCATTCCTAAGACCCAATGGGATGCGGTCACTGTTGCAGTGTTTGTGCTCACAAGGCTGTGGACAACATTGCTGCGCACGATGTGCCCGCTCAGCCCACTCAATGGCTGTGTCGTCGAGTTGACAGCAATTCCTGTCAGTGCCATGGTTGGGAATGATGTGCTCGAATTCAGCGTGGTCGTCGTCAAGTTTCGAACGGTGTTGTTTTCGACTGTCACGATACCGGTGTTGATCAAAATCCCGCGAATAAACTGCGTACCGGCGGTGGTGGAGGTACCGTTGTTGTTGAGATTGGCAACTGTATTGCCAGAAACAATCGTTCGGACATGACTTGATCCTGCCGATATGCTGATGCCGGTTAGTTGCTGGTTGCCCGTCGCTGAGGTTGCGGCGTTGATGCTATTGGTCGTTGTCGTGCTCCCAATCACGTTGTTTGTCACGTATGACTCTGCACCAATGGTCGAAGACAGGAAGATGCCAATGAAATTCCACCCCGATGCAGCGTTTTCAGCGTTCATCGTGATGCCGCCGATTGTATTGCCCGAAATCGTAATGCTGAAGCCCGGCGTACTCGATGGATTTCCATAAATTCCGTTGAATGTCGGCGGTGTACTTGTCGTTGTGCTCTGCAGTGTTATCGCATTCGTTGCTGTTCCACTACCAATGATGTTGTTTTGAATCAGCAAGTTTCCTCCAAATGCATATATCCCATTGACCGCCTCGGACGAAGTGCTTGCTGTGCGGAAATAGAAGTTTGTGAGAGTATTTCCTGTAATTCGGGTTGTATCGAACGATGAGGTTACAAGTGAGCAATATATGCCATACATCAATGGCGATAGTGTCGTCGAGCTGATGTTATACTGCATCTGCGAGCCACCAGCGGCCGGCTGCGTTCCTCCAATGTAGTTATTGGCTATCGTGTGCCCCCCACTGTTCGTTGAGCCAGCAAGGTAGATGTGATACAGCGTAATACTGCCGGTCACCGTGCGTGTGGTTGTTTGGTAAAAACTATTGCCTGTAATGATCCAGCGAGTATAGCCAGTCGAACCAAAGATGCCGTAGTTCGTAGTTGAGGCGATGAAATAGTTGTAGATGTTGCAATTGCTGATTGTGTTGCTATCGCTCAGGACAGTTGTTGACCCGATGGCATACACTGCCCTCGCCGGTGGGTTTGTCGTCAGCGTATCGCCCAGGTTACAGTATTCAATTGTGTTTTTGCGATTCCCGATCCCAGCCGTCGTATTCGGGGAGCCGAAGTACACAATACCTGCTGCGGTGCTCGACGATGCCCCAAGAATACGGCAATAGCGGAATGTGTTGTTGGTTGCTCCATTGTACATCCGCACGGTGCCAACGGTAGCACTGGTACTGACGTTGGCAATCGTCAATGCCTGCGCAGTCCCCGTACCGCCGGGGCGCCCATCGAAGATAACCCAACTGACACCGTTCAAATCCAGCACAGCCGTCGAGCTACTGGCACCGATAACGACGCTCGATACACCCGACGCAGGACGGAACGTGACGGTATTGCTACTCGATGCGCCTGGTATTGCGCCTGAAAACGTCAAGGGGAATGCCGGCTCGCTCGTGCTGGAATAATTCGACAGCAGCTCGAAGACAACCGGGCATGCAACTCCAAGCGCATAAACGCTATCAATCGCTGCCTTGATGTTCGGATAATTTGCCGAAGGTATCTGGCGCGTCCCGCACAGAAGGGGAGCACTGGTCGCTTGCGTGCCGCTTACGGGCGTGCTGGCTCTGCCTTCATTGACAGCATACACGCGCCAGTAGTAAGTCGTGCTCGGCGTAAGACCAGTTGCTGTGTAGCTGGTTGTGTTCGCTCCCGTCAATACAAGGGTGGTGTAATTTGTTCCATCCGTCGAGATCATGATAGCAAAGCCAGTTTCGTTGTTGGAGTTATCCTGCCAGTTGAGCGTCATTTGCCCGGGGAGAACGTTGGTAAAGGTCAAATTCGATGGTGCTGCCGGCGTGGTTGTTGGAGGAGTAAACGTCATCGTGTAGCCTGTTGCCGGACGAGTATTGATCGAGGTGGTTTCAGTTGTCGAGCTGACAGCGTCGAACGTCGAGTTAACCGACAGGAAATTGCCACTGCCTGTATTCGATGCTGTAATCCCGATAGAGGCAGACAGGCTACCCGATGGTGTACCGGATTCCTGCCGGTAGATGAATTGCACAACGCCGGTTCCTTCGTAAAGTTTGACCTGGAATGAAATAGTCGGTGTGTTTACAGAATAGTACCACTCAACGTTGTACCACTCAATGGTGAACACACGGTTGGGAGCATTCCCATCAGTCCGATAGAGGACAGCACCAGATGCCATGTCGTTATCATCCCAGAACGGAGCTATGATTGGGCGTGGTGTTCCGCTGGTTAGATTATTGCTTAGCGAGGAAGATGCATTTTGCCCTAATGTCATCCATCCATTCGTCGAGGCAGAAACCTGGTTGTAAATCTGCCCCATATAGACAAAGTCAAAACCGATCGGGACAAGTTGATAGTACCCATCATCGGTTGAGCCCGATGCCAGAGTCGCCGTCTGTGTTCCGCTCTGACCGTTAATGGAGGTGTAGGTGCCGGTCGAGTAGCTGAAGGCGTAGTTGGTAATGCTCTGGGCATGCAGAGCAAATGCCGAAGCGATGCTCATCACAAGAGCAAGGCGTGCGAAACGTTCCATGGTACCTTCGACGATGAAAAGTGAAACATTCACCACGAATATTGGCGATTGTCTGTGCACACCAGCTTACCACCCGTCGCCGGTGTGCGTTGCGCGTGCTGTTCCTCCACAGCAAACATACGCACTCAAATGGTATTCTGCAAATGGTGCTCTACAATGCACAATTTCTGCTGTACGTCAATGGCAGAGAACGTTCTACTTTCCCTTGTGCACTGCGTGAGCAATCGCCCGATACAACCTGGACGCAACGACTCTCCCACCGGACGCATCCTTCGCTCTGTGCTGGTGTGGATGGGTATTTTTCTTTCGATCATCGTCATGTACGTCCTGCTCCACAGCGGGCAGCGCCCCGAATGGACCGTGCGCTACACCGACTACCTGAGTTTTCTTGATGAAAACCTGATCGCGTCGGCAACGATTACTAAAAGCAACCTCAACGACTACGAATTCCACGGCGAGCTCAAGCAACCCGTTTCGATGATGATCGAAGGACGCATGCGGCAGGTCAAGTACTTTGTCACCCGATTAGGCACCATTGATAGTCGCACCGAAGAACTTTGGCGTTCCAAGGGTATCACGTGGACCTACGAGCAGAGCGACTCCTCGTGGTTAGGGACCGTGCTAACCGTCTTGATGTGGGTGGGACTGTTTGCCATCTTTCTGCTGATGATGCGCCGCATGCAAGCTGGCAACTCGGCGCGAACAATCTTCTCGTTTGGCAAAGCACGCACGCGGAGCTTGAGCGACACAGCCAAGCGAGTAACTTTCATGGACGTTGCCGGTGCCGAAGAAGCCAAATTCGAGCTGCAGGAGATCGTTGAGTTCTTGCGCGAGCCGCAGAAATTTCAGCGCTTGGGCGGCAAAATTCCAAAAGGTGTTTTGCTGCTCGGTCCTCCGGGAACGGGTAAAACACTGCTTGCGCGCGCCGTTGCCGGCGAAGCCAATGTCCCGTTCTTTTCGATCTCCGGAGCTGATTTTGTCGAAATGTTCGTCGGCGTTGGTGCCAGCCGCGTTCGCGACCTGTTCGACCAAGCCAAGCGGAATGCTCCGTGCATCGTGTTCATTGACGAAATTGATGCCGTCGGGCGGCAGCGCGGTGCTGGCTTAGGCGGCGGCCACGACGAACGTGAGCAAACGCTCAACGCACTGCTGGTCGAAATGGATGGCTTCGAGCAAAACAGCGGCGTTATCGTCATTGCAGCGACCAACCGTGCTGACATCCTCGATCCGGCGCTGCTGCGTCCGGGGCGATTTGATCGCCACATCGTCGTTGACCGCCCGGACGTGCGCGGTCGCGAAGGCATTCTCAAAGTGCACACACGCTCAATCCCGCTGGCTGCCGACGTAGACCTATCGGTCATCGCCCGTTCGACCCCCGGTGCCTCGGGTGCTGACCTGGCAAACATCGTCAACGAGGCGGCACTGTTTGCCGCACGTCGCAACAGCAACGTCGTCACTATGGCTGATTTCGAGCAGGCAAAAGATAAAGTCTTCATGGGCATTGAACGCCGAAGCCTTGTGCTCAGCGACACCGAAAAGCGCACGACCGCCTATCACGAAATGGGACACGCACTTTTAGGCAAGCTGCTCCCGAACGCCGACCCTGTCCACAAGGTCACCATCATTCCACGCGGACCGGCACTGGGCGTAACGTCTTACCTTCCCAAGGAAGATCGCCACACACTCTCGAAAGAGTACATCGAGACGCAAATCATGTGCTTGCTCGGCGGTCGAATTGCCGAAAAAATTGTGTTCAACCAATTCACCACCGGTGCAGCAAACGACCTGGAGCGCGCCACTGCGCTGGCACGCAAGATGGTCACTGAATGGGGAATGAGCGAGCGCATCGGACCGGTCAACTACAACTCCTCGCACAACGAAGTTTTCCTCGGTCGTGACTTCGGACACGTCCGCCCTTACAGCGAGCAGACTGCTCAGCTCATTGATGCCGAAATCACCCGCATCGTCCGAGAGCTGGAGCAGCAAACCGAAGAGCTTCTCCGCCAGCACGAAGACCTGATGCATTTTTTGGTCAAGCATCTGCTGGAGAAAGAAACACTCGATGCTGCAGAACTCGATCAGCTCATCGAGGAGTTTCAGCGCTCACAGGCGACCGCACAAGCGACTGAACTGGTTGAACAAACCCAGCAGCAGTAGCCCTGCGCGCCGCCAGCCTGGAGATTCACTGCGCACTAAAACGCGTGCCCGATCCCGATTTGCCATTCAATCGAGCTGAGCACATTCCGCTGGGTTATCCAGCGTCGCTCCGGTTGCATTGGGTCATAGACACGCAGCCCAAAATCCAACCGCGCTGGACCTGCCGGCAGAGCATACCGGATGCCACTGCCGACAACCCAAGCCCACCGCGATGGATTGAGCACATCGCTCACGCTTGCTGTGCCATACGATTCGCGCGTGAGACGGTTGAATGCATTGCCCGCATCGGCAAAGAGCACAAACCCAATTCGGCTCACCTGTGACGCCAAAAAATCCCCCAATGCTTCGTAGTACGAAAGCGTATAGCGAAGCTCAGCACTCAACTCAATGATGGTCCCGCTGCCAATGTAGTTGGTTAGCGTGCCGACCTGCGATGGATTGGTACCGCCGGATTGTAAGTCCACAAGCTGCCGGCTCGGATAGCCTCGAATGCTGATAGCACCACCGGCAAAGTAATGCCGATCGAATGGCACGATCGTCGTCTCTGGGTCGTGCCACCAAATCCAGCCCCCTCGGAACTTGAATGCGGCGACACCGCTGCCAGCAGGATGGTAGGTCGTGTAGGTCAACTGTGCTTGTGAATACCCCGACAGTAGCCGCGCAACCGTCGTTTCGATGAACATCGTCAGCGTATTGCCGCGCGAGGGATAAAACACATCGTTGCGGAAATCGCGCATGTAGCGCAGTGCAACAATTGCCGAGGTCCAGCGGAGCTGCCCACCGGAGTAACTGTTGAGCAAGCGGTATTGCTCGAGCGTTTCTCGAATGAGCATGCTATCAATGGCAGGATTACGCTGCACAGCTCGCTCGACCGCTTCGTCGAAACGTTCAGGACGATTGGCTTCCACAATCATATCCAGCTGCAGCCGCTCATCGAAGCCGTTGAGCGGCACCAGAACCCCAGCTCGGAGCGTTAGAGTGAGCAACTTGAACGGGTCCACCACAAACCGATACGATGCGTTCAGTTGAGCATTGGCATCGAGTCGGTAGCGCTCACCCAAGCGCAGCCAATCAGGTTGTGTAAAGAGTGCGCCTGCTTCCATGTCCTTGTCCACAATGGCAAACGTTCGTCCCAAGCCAGAGTCTGGCAGAATCTGTGCAAAGTAGGACGTATTGCGCAGCGTCGGGCGAACGTAGAGCGTCAGTGCCTGCGCAGCATTGAAGATGTTTCGGTGAATGTAGGAAAGGTCAAAGCCTGTGTTGTTGAAATTATCCGGAAAGGTTGAGTTGAAAAACCACCCGATACTTGCCTCCCAGACACGGCGGTAGTACAGGTGGAATCGAAGGTTGATCAGCGAGTCTCCGCTCGAGGTAGTATCCGCCCAGATGCGGTCGAAGGTGCCCAGCGCCATCAAGTTCGCAATGCTTCGCTCAACTTGCAGGGGACTATACCACTGTCCAGGTGCAATCATCAACTGCCGACGGGTGAGTTCAGCGCCGACGATTGGGTTGCCGCGCGTGCTATCGGCAATAGCGACGTTTGCCACACGGACACGCCGCCCCGGATCAATGACTATGGTCACACTATCGCGCTTGCTAACCGTATCGCTGACAACCACAGGCAGTATGCTGACCACCTGCCCGGTGATCGTATCTCGGCGTTGACGGTATGCAGCCCGGACATAGCCACTGTTACGGAGCGTGTCGAGCAAGCGTTCAACCATTCCACGCAAGCGGTCCTCCTGATAGGGTTGCTTGTGCGGGAGCGATGCGATGACTGCCTCTGCGCTGCGTCGCACCTCATCGGGTAATTGCTCCAACCCGAGCACAACGACCGTATCGAGCCAGTACCGTTTCCCAAGGCGAACAACATACTCCAGCTCATTATTTCGGGCGCGCTGGCGAATGCGAAACACATATCGCACCTGGGCATCGTGATAACCGAATTGGTTGAGATAGTCGGTCAGCCGCAGAACATCGTAATCGGCGGCAGCACGGTCGAAATATCGCAGATCGTGTATCACTGCTTGGGCATAGGCACGCGCAAAAATCATTGTGATTGGTCGCGGAAAATCCGGTACATCAAAGCCGTTGTAGGTAATCTCGCGGAGGATACGCGCCGGAATTGAAAAATCCGATGCCTGAAGGGAAACAATCCCCTGAAGCTGGGCAGCACTGATGGGAATGTCGCGATCGCTACTGTCGGCGATGATGGTCACCGTTAGCCGATGGATCACCTGCCTCTGGGCAACGCGAGGACGTTCGCCGGCTGTCTGCGCACGCACGGCAGTGCTAAAGATGACCAGTACAGCACACAGAGGCAGTAGTCGCATGCAGTGAGGATAGGAGTGCAACGGTTGCTGCAAAGTTACGCCTGTAGTTTTGCGCCTCTGTCGAAGCGATAAATGGGCACACACGCAATGAAACAGTGGCGCTGGTGGCTTGCTGCAACCAGACCAAAGACCCTGGTTTTGAGCTTTTTCCCGACTGCCAGCGGGATTGCCTGGGCATGGCGAGACGGCGCATTCGAGCTTCTGCCGGCAGTGCTAACGGTTGTCTGCGCGGTGCTGCTTCAAGTGATCGCAAACTATGTCAATGAACTCGGCGATTATCAACGCGGTGCTGATACTGCTGCTCGCATCGGTCCGCCGCGTGCAGTTGCGCTCGGCATGATTTCACCGAATGCAATGCGCCGAGCAGCACTGATACTATCGGCAAGTGTGCTGGCGCTGGGATTAGTGCTGGTCGCATACAGCGGGTGGTGGTTGCTGTGGGTGGGGCTGGTAGCTATCGCACTGGCGTGGCTCTACACGATGGGTACGCGCCCGCTGGCGTATGTCGGGCTGGGCGATCTTGTTGCCATGGCATACTTCGGAATTATTCCATCGCTCGGCGCGTATGCGATTGTGCGGCACTCGGTCGCGCTCGAGCCATTGATCACCGGCATTGCCTTTGGTGCCTTTGCTGCGGCTGTTCTTGGCATCAACAACCTGCGCGATCTTCCGCAGGACATGCAGGTCGGGAAACGCACGCTGGCTGTTCGATTGGGGAAACACACGGCAACGCGTCTGGTGCAGTTATTTCTGGGTCTGCCGTACGGTGTTGCGTTGGTGCTGAGTCTGTGGTATCCAGCAGCCAGCAGCACGCTGGTAACGCTCCCGCTTGCCTGGTCGGTCGCGCGGCAGCTTCCCCGCACCGATGGAACAGCCTATAATGCCCTCTTAGCACGCACCGCTTTGATTGCTGCTCTCTACGGCGCTATTTTGATTGGGACAATCGTTCTACACACAACAATGACTCACACACGATGAACTACGATCTTGTCATCGCATATCGCGTTTATCCCGGCATTGCAAAATCGCCGGTATTTTACCCAGACAACAAGCTCAAGCTCGCCGAATTAGGCGTGCGTTCTCTTCGACTGGCATTGGGCGATACGCTCCGCGTGCGCATGATTGCCTTGCTCGATGGCTGCCCGCCCGAATACGAAACAATGGTGCTGCGGTACTTCCCACGCGAGCACACCGAGGTCTTGCACTTGAATCGCATCGGAAACCACGGTACCTTCCTGCTGCAGATTAAGCGTTTGCTCGAGCAAAACCATGCCGAGTTTGTGTACTTTGCCGAGGACGATTATCTCTACCGTCCGGGTACCTTCGAGCATATGTTGAATTTCGCTTCTTCGGGACCCGACGTCCACTTCGTAACGCCCTGCGATCACCCCGACTACTTTCGGCTGCCTCTTCACCGCAGTTGTTGCACGGTAAGGTACTGCTCCGATCACTTCTGGCGAACGGTGGGAACAACGTGCCTGACGTTCCTAACGCGGCGATCCATTCTTCGGGATACGTCATCAGCATTTCGCACCTACCGGCATGGGAATTTTGATGCCAGCATGTGGCTATCACTGACTAAGTTTGGTGTGCGGAATCCGCTGCACATGCTCCGCAGTGGATTGCACAGCAGGTTGGAAGCAGCAATTCTTGCCAAAGCATGGCTTTTCGGTTGGCATCGCATTTTGGCAGGACGGCGGTATAACCTTTGGGTACCGATGCCATCCATCGCGACACAAATCGAGCAAGATACACTTGCACCCGGGATTGATTGGCACACGGTCGCTGCGCAGACCGAGCGCGTGTACTCGACGCACTAAACAGCCGCTGGTTCCAGGTATGCCTCCAGCTCGCGTGCAAGCTGCGCTGCCGACCGATACCCACTGGAACGCCACCGGACCTGACCGCGGTGAAACAGCACCAGCGTCGGAACACTGCGCACCCCTTGCGATTCTGCAAAGGTCTGGTTTTTTGGATTATCCACATCCACGGTGACAATCGTGAGCCGATCGCCAAGCCGGCGGGCAAGTGCTTTCAGCTCTGGTTTGAGCATTTGACACGGACCGCACCACTCGGCAGAAAAATCCACCAGCACCGGCTTATCGCCCGCAATAAGTTCACCAAGATTTGCCATTGAAAAAACACAAAATCGTTGAACACTGCGTATGGGGACGAATCGCGCTCTGCTTGCGTGTGTTGGCTCAAACAAACTCTGCTGTTCAACGTTTTTAGCACGGCTGCTGTCAAAGCAGCACGATTTTGTTGTATCCTTTCGACTTGCTATGCTTGTTCGGTTAGCTGTATTTGTTCTTTTGTCAACGGCAGCATCAGCCCAGATCATAACTGGTACCGTTGCTGATAGCCTCGCGGGCACACCGATTATCGGCGCAACTGTTACGCTGCGCACACCAAGCGGCGAGGTCATCGGTGGCGCGATCACCGATCGTGCAGGGAATTTTACGCTCCGCAGCTTGGAGGGGTTTTATCTGCTGCGCGTTCACTCGATCGGCTACGATACACTTTCCCGTCCATTGCGCATCGGAAAGACCGACACGCTCCGACTGGGTACTATTCGCTTGCGTCCATCGAGTGTGCAGGCTCGCGATGTTGTCGTCGAAGAAACCGCCCCTCGAATCGAGGTCAAAGGTGATACGCTCGAGTACAACGCAAGCCAATTCAAGACAGAACGCAACGCTGACGCCGATAAACTTGTTGCCAAACTTCCCGGCGTCGAGGTCGAGGGTGGGCAGGTTCGTGCCCAAGGACAAACCGTGCAGCGAGTACTTGTAGATGGAAAGCCATTTTTCGGTCAGGACCCCATGGCGACACTGCGCTCGCTACCTGCCGAGATCGTCGAGCGGGTTCAAGTTTTTGACCAACAGAGCGACCAAGCACAGTTTACCCGCTTCGACGATGGTGAGCGAATCAAGACAATCAATTTGGTTACCCGTCCGGACCGCCGCAATGGGCAGTTCGGCAAGCTCTACGCCGGCTATGGCGAGAATACGCGTTACACCGCCGGCGCAACGATCAACTATTGGGGCGGCGAGCAGCGCGCGTCCGTGCTGGCAATGAGCAACAATATCAACCAGCAAAACTTTGCCATCGAGGACATCCTTGGCATGTTTGGTGGTGGCAATCCCTTTATGCGGATGATGGGAAGCGCTTTTGGCGCAATGCGGCAAAGTGTACGCACCAGTGGCGGCGGACCCGGCTTTATCAGCAACTTCCTGGTCAATCCCAGCGACGGTATCACCACCAGCCATGCGGCTGCCATCAACTACTCCAACGAATTTGGATCGTGGCTGGACCTAACGGGAAGCTACTTTTTGAACACCTCGACAACCGACGCCCAGCAATCGCTTAACCGCCAGCTTTTTGTCAGCGACTCGATCACGCAACTCAACATCCAGAATACCAGCACCACAACGCGCAACCTCAACCATCGGCTCAATATCCGCGCCGACATGCAACTCGATTCGATGAACTCGATTCTGTTTACACCGCGCCTGACCTGGCAAACCAGCGATCGCTCCCAGAGTGCACAAACCGCCACAGCACTGGAAGCACGGCTGCTCAATCAGCTCTCCACCTCAACGCAAACACCCGCTAGCGGTTTCACCAGCAACACTGAACTGCTCTACCGCCACCGCTTCCAAACCGATGGTCGGACGTTCTCAACACGCCTCCAATGGAATCAGTGGACCAATTCGACCGACCCAGAAACCTACTCGCTCAACCAATTTTTCACCGATGGTACACCCCGATTCGATACTATCGAAACAACCCAGCCGCAGGACGGGACCACGCGCACACTGAGCGCCAACGCGATCTACACCGAACCACTGGCAGAACGGCACCAACTGCAGCTTGGCTACACACTCAGCCATACCACCACCGACTATGCTCGATCCTGGAATCAGCCCCAGGGAGCAAATCCTATCTCTGCCGAGTGGACGACAACAAGCACTGCGCTTGAGCATCGCCCCAGTGCTCGCTATAAACTCATCCTCGGCTCACCAGACACCAGTAGCGCTACCCAACTGATGGGCAGCATTATGGGCAGCTTTGCCCCGCGCGGTATGCGCCGCATGATGCAGCAAAGCGGTGTCGGCATCTGGAACATCGAGCTGGGCGCCGACTACCAGGGCATAACTTTCGACGCCGGGCAAACCGGCTCTGTCAACTCCGGTAGCGTATCCATCCCAGACACATTCTCGCTCCGCCGGCAGTTCCACAACATCCTTCCGACACTTTCGATTTCCACTCGACCGTCGCTGACGAGCTTTTTCCGTCTGTGGTACTCCACCCAAACAAACTTGCCCAGCGTTTCTCAATTACAGGAAGCGCTCGACAACACCAATCCGCTCCAGCTCTCCATTGGCAACAGCCAGCTCAATCAAGAATACACCCACTCGCTGTGGTTCAACTACGGCACGTTCGATCTTGCATCGGCGACAACATTTTTTACCACGCTGAGCTTCAGCCTGACCAATCAGCGCATTGCCAATGCCGTCGTCGTTGCAGAAAGCGACACAACGATTCTCCTCCCGCTGGCTAGTGGGAGCAGGAGTATTCCGCTGGCAGCAGGAACTCAGCTTTCCCGCCCGGTCAACCTCGATGGGTACTGGAACGCAACCGCGTTTGTACTCTACAGCAGACCGGTGACGCTTTTTGAGGGCATCAAACTCAACACTGGTGTCTCGCTTGGCATAAGCTACCGGCGCGAGCCAAGCTTGGTCAATGGTGCAGAAAATATTGCCCACGCAGGAACGATAACTCCTGGTATCAACATCACCAGCAACATCAGCGAAAATCTCGACTTCACCATCAGCGGGCGCACTGCATGGAATACCGTCGAGAACACCATTCGCCGTGAACTCAATCAACGCTTTGCGACCCACACAATACTCGCGCGCGGGACCTACATTACCAGCGATTCATCGGCATGGCTCGATGGCTGGGTCTTCACAGCAGATTTCAATTACGTTGCCACCACTGGCTTGGCTGACGGCTATAACCTTGCGGTCCCCCTGCTCAATATTGGCATCGGCAAACGCTTCCTCGATGGTCGCGGTGAAGTGCGGCTTTCGGTCTTTGACCTGCTCAACCGCAACAACTCGATCAACCGCACGGTAGGCAGTGGCTATGTGGAGGACACGCAAACAGTCGTTCTCCGTCGCTACGCACTGCTGAGCGTAACCTACTTTTTGCGTGCCTTTAGCGGTCGCTAATTCTGCCTGCAGGGACGATTGGCGCTCAAGTGTGATTACACCAGCAGCAGATCGCGCGGTGCTGTCGTCAGCAACTCAATCTCGCGCTCTCCAACGTACACATCATCTTCCAGCCGCATACCGAATTGTCCGGGCACGTAAATCCCCGGCTCGATGGTCACCACGCATCGTGCCGGAACGACACCGTGCGTATTGCGGGACGATAGTGCTGGTGGCTCGTGGACCTCGATCCCTAATCCATGTCCCAGCGAATGGCGAAAGAATTCCCCGTACCCGGCATTCTCGATAACGCTGCGTGCGGCACGGTCCACTGCTGCTGCAGCAACGCCTGCATGAAGCTGTTCAATAGCACGCTGGTGGGCAGTCCGCACCGCATCCCAGGCACGCTGCACAGCCGACGGCACACGATGACCGAGAAAAAATGTCCGCGTCATGTCGCTATGGAATCCCTCGATGCGACAGCCGAAATCAACAGTGACCACATCGCCCTTTCGCAACCGCCGCTGGGAAGCTCGCCCGTGGACAAAGGCACCATGTTCACCGGAGACAACAATGATTTCGAAGGCATCTGCTTCCGATCCCATGCGGCGTGCGCGATAGGATAGCTCTGCCGCAATCTCGGATTCGCGCATCCCTGGGCGCACCTGCTCGACCACCTCTTGGTACACTGTGCTGGCGATCTGCGCTGCTTTTTTGATAGCGGCAACTTCCTCAGGGAACTTCACCATTCGCAAGTGATCCAGCGAAAAAAGCCGTCGCAGCTTGATGCCACGGATGGCTTTCCGCAGCGCTGCATGCTGCGCAAGCGTCAGATGGTCGTGCTCAACACCGAGTCTTGTTACTGATTTCTGCGCGCAGACCTCTGCCACACCAGAAAAAAAGTCCCGCGTGATATGAACCCGAAGCGATGGCAGTGGTGCAAGTTCGGTTTTGACTTGCTCAGCGTAGCGATCGTCGGTGAAAAAGTGAATGCTCCGCGGCAAGACCAGCAGCAGAGCATTCGATCCAGAAAATCGCGTCAGGTACCGGATGGTCGGCAGATGCACAATGAGCGCACCGTCGAGCTGTGCCGATTGAAGGCTGGCACGGAGCTGCTGTAATCGCCAGCGCTGCGGGTTAGTGGGCATTCGGCACGCTCACATCGAGTTTTTTCTGCTTGGGGGTTGTGGCAAACACGTAATCCCACAGCGGATTGCTCACCCCGAATGCAGACCGATCGTCCACGTAATGGTGCTTCATGTGATAGGCTTTCAAGAACCGTCCGATCCGTCCGCGCATTTGCCAGTGATGCGTCATGTAGTGAATCGAGTCGTATGCAACGTAACCCGCTACAAAGCCCGCAAAAAATCCTTCATGCCAGCCCGGCGGAAAGACCACACCGTATGCCAGATAGAGCACTGTCGCCAGCGGCACACTGACCAATAGCGGCATCACCAAGCGTGTGCGATCCCGTGGATAGTCGTGATGGACGCCGTGCACCAAAAAATGCAGTCGCTTTCCCCACTGGCTCTTCGGCTCGTAGTGAAAAACAAAGCGGTGAAACACGTACTCAAAGAGCGTCCAGCCCAGAATGCCGAACACAGCACTGGCAACGATCTGGTACCATGCCAATACCTGCGCCGACCGAACAAGCATCCACATCACGACGGGTACATACACCACTACCGGTGTCGCTGGATGAATGTGGGAAAAGTACTCCAAGACGGGATTCTTGAACAGGCGGACGGTTTCGTCCTTGTTCGAAACGTACATTGCCATGGCACACATCTGGGGTGATGGTGGAACCTGGAGGCAGCGCGAAATTACGGATGCCGTCGGTTGCATGTTGCAGAATGAAATTCCGACTGTGTAATTTGCATGTGCAGCAATGGTCATACCGTTTCTTTTATGACCCGTCGGCAAAGTATCGGACTCATCCTTGGAGCACTGGCTGTTATAGCGCTGGTGTTCTGGCAGGTGAGTAACGTCATCCGTATCAATACGCTGCTGGTAACAAACGAGCAGAAGCAACGGACGCTCGACTCAATCCAGTGGCGAGCACGGCAAGAGCAGATCGCAATTGCCCGCTTAGAATCAGCCGAGCGTATCCGCCGTCTTGCGCGCGAGCGATTGGGCTTGCGTGAGCCTGAACAACCGCCCATCATTGTCTCTGCACCAGAGCCATGAGCATTGAACATCTGGTCACATATCAGCCGCGATTACTTCGGTGGCGGCGTCGGGTAGTAATCGGTCTGATGACCCTTCTTGCGGCAGCGATTGTCGTGCGGCTTGTTACCGTCCAGATTTTCGAGCGAGGACGCTGGCAAACTCTGGCTGATCAACAGTACCGCGCCACAATTACCGTCAGCGGAGAGCGGGGCATGATCGTGGACCGCAATGGAAGGGTGCTTGCAACCTCGGTGCCGACTGTTTCTTTCGCACTCGATCCGAAGATGGCGCAATCGCCGGCAACAATCGTGCAGGCACTCGAGCGCATTGGCGTTGCATCGGCAGCCGAACTGTTTGACCGCATCCAGAAGGCGCGCGACCGTAACTTCGTCTGGCTTGCTCGAGGTATGCCGATGGACATTGCCGCTGCTCTCGATACGCTCGATGATCCAGGGCTGATTCGCCTGCGCGAGCTGCGGCGAGCATACGTCCACGATTCCCTTGCAGCACAGCTTCTTGGTACAACCGATGTTGATGGGCACGGTATTGCGGGTATTGAGTTGGTCTGCGACTCACTTCTGCGCGGAAGCACGGGAGTGCGCATCATGGAACGGATCGGGCGCGGACGTCTGCGCCCCATGCTCGGTGAAGCAACAGAGGCAGCCCGACCGGGTGCCTCGATTGAGCTAACACTCGACGGCGACCTTCAGCAGATTGCCGAACAACAATTGGCGCAGAGTGTTGCCACAACAGGTGCAGCCGCTGGCATCGTGCTCGCGCTCGATCCTGCCACCGGCGACGTTCTCGCGTGTGCACACCAACCTGCGTACTCTCATGCGCGGCGGAGCACAGCCGATGCGCTTCGACTGCGCGCGATTACCGACATGTACGAACCCGGCTCGACATTCAAAGCCATTGTTGCAGCAGCAGCGCTGGCAGAAGGTCGCGCAGCGCCCGAGCAACTCTTCGATGGTCGCGGAGGTATGCTGCGTACCGCCGACGGACGAACTATCACTGATCACGAGCCGCTGGGATGGTGTACGCTCACCGATGCACTGGCGCATTCGAGCAACATTGTCTTTGCTGAATTAGCCCAGCAGCTTGGTGCACGCACGCTCTACCGCTATGCTCGTGATTTTGGCTTCGGTATCCGCACCGACATCGAACTGACCGGCGAAGCGCGCGGCGTGCTGCGTCTTCCTGCAAAGCTCGATCGGGGCGACGTCATGTTCATGGGATTTGGCTATGGTATCGCTTGCACACCGCTTCAACTTGCCTGCGCCTATGCTGCAATTGCCAACGATGGCGTCTTGATGCAGCCAGCAGTCGTGCGCCGTATCAGAGCAAGCGACGGCGAGACGCTCCACGAGCACAGTCCGCAGCGTATCCGACGGGTCGTTTCTCCTGCCGTTGCCGCCACGCTTCGCCAGATGCTGCGAACGGTTGTCGAGCGTGGCACCGGCACTAATGCTCGAATCGAGGGATTAGCGATCGCCGGCAAGACTGGTACCGCGCAGCAGTGGGTTGAGGGAAGCTATTCCAAACGCGACTACACAGCCTCGTTTGTCGGGATGGTGCCAGCCGATGCACCAACGCTGGTCATACTTGTTATGCTCGACCGACCGCGCAGCGACATCTACGGGGGCAGCACAGCAGCGCCACTGTTTCGCCGTATTGTCGAATCGCTCCGTGCAATGCCACACCTTGCGCGACGGTACAAACTCTTCCAGCAAGCCAGCAACGCTGTTTGGCAACACGACAGCGTCGTTGTCCCCGACGTACGCGGTCTGGACGTCGAACAGGCGCGGGCAATTATCAGTGCGCACCATCTCGCCCCCGGTGGTATTGGACTGAATACTGGACGCATCGTTGTTGCACTTGAGCCTCCCAGCGGTACCATTGTCGAGCCAGGTCGGCGTGTTGAGCTTCGCACGATTGCAGCAGACTCAGCCGAGCATTGGTCACTGGTTGGCTTGCCACTTCGCCATGCGATCGCCTGTGCACACCGAATTGGCGCATCAGTTCGCGTCCAGGGAAGCGGCACCGTCGTCAGCTATCGCTGGCTCCGCGATGGAAACAGGCGACAGGTGGTGCTCACCGCTCGCCCCTAAACTATCCCAGCAGCATGGCTATATCGTTCAGTCTCGATGTTGAGGGGAGCCAATTGCACTTTCCACCAGCTCCCGTGCGCGTGCAAGCGTTGTAGGCAAGTCATCGTTGACGATGACGGCATCAAACTGATCGGCGTAACTCATCTCAAGCGCAGCTCGATCCAGGCGCCGGCGGATTTGATCCTCGCTTTCGGTGCCTCGATGGCGTAAACGTCGCTCCAACTCATCCAGCGAGGGCGGCGCGATAAACACCAGGAATGTATCCTCCGGATAGGCTTTTTTGAGCGAGAGTGCACCCTTGACGTCCACATCGAAGATCATGACTTTCCCCTGCCGCAGTGCCGCCTCGGTTTCCGATCGAAGAGTCCCGTAGTAGTTGCCGAAGATTTCCTCGTACTCAACCAATTCACCCTGCTCGATTCTGCGTTGGAATTCCTCGCGGCTCAAGAAGTGGTAGTCGCGGCCATCCATTTCGCTATTACGGCGCGGGCGTGTCGTTGCTGACACCGAGAACACTGTGTCCGGAAGGACGCTCAGCAGATACCGCGCCACGGTGGTCTTGCCTGCTCCACTTGGCGCCGAGAGCACAATCAACCGCCGTGGATGCATTACTCGATGTTCTGCACTTGTTCACGAATACGCTCGAGTTCCTCCTTAATCGCAACAACGTGCTGGCTGATAGTAGCGTCGCTTGCTTTCGAACCGATCGTGTTGATTTCGCGGTTCATCTCCTGCAGCAAGAACGTGAGCTGGCGCCCGACAGGCTCGGTACTTTTGAGCGCCTCGGCAAAAAACTTGATGTGGCTGCGCATGCGAACGATTTCCTCGGAGCAATCGAGCTTGTCGGCAAGCAGTAGAATTTCCAGTTGCAAGCGCTGCTCATCAATTTCATCCGACTCAAAAAGCTGCGCGATGCGCGACCGCAAGCGTTCGCGTTCTTCCGGCACGCGCTGCATACTTCGATGCTCGATAGCATCGAGCCGTTCTTCGATGTTTTTCATGCGCGCGCGGATGTCTTTTGCCAGCTCTTTGCCTTCGTTTTTCCGCATCGTCTCCAGGCTCGAGAGCGCTGCGCGCACAGCCTTGGCAACCACTTTCCATTCCTGCTCGGCTTGCTCGAGAGCAACGGTATCGTCGGTCGCATACACATCGGGGATTCGGAGAATATCGCCCAACGACAGTGGCTCGGCGATCTTGAGTTTTTTGCGCAGCTTTTCCAGCATCGTCCAATAAGCTTCGATCCGCTCAGTGCTGAGGGCTGTCGCCTGCGGTGAATCACTGTCGGTTTTGATGCTGACCTGCACCGTACCGCGGTGAATCGTGCTGCGGATAATTTCCCGCAGTTCGATTTCTTTGTGCGACAGTTGTTTGGGTAGACGGGAGGTGATCTCCAGGTAGCGCCCGTTGACGCTGCGTATTTCGACGACAGCTCGAATACCGTGCTCGCTCAGCGTTGCGGTACTGAGCGCTGTCATACTCTTCATCCGTACTCTTACGTGTTGGTGGTGGAGAGTGCACTGTGGGCGCAAAGATACGGTGCACCACCTGGCGCGCAGCGTGCAGCAGTTTTGCGCACTATCCGGCTGAGTCACTCTTGTGGTTACTCGATGAGCACGCCATTGCTGGTCTTTATCCAACAGTTGATAGCCTCCAGCACACACGTTGTTGCACGTTCGGCAGTAACGAGTATTCCTGCGACAACGATTGTCTTCTATCGGGGCGTGTTCTCGGTGCTAATCTATGCCGGGTGGTTTGCGCTGCGGGGCTGGACAGGAAACATCTGGCGCATTGAGAGGCGCGATAGGTGGCGCTTTGCTGTACTCGGCATGCTCAATATGCCGATCAACCAATTTCTCTTCGTTGCTGGACTCCAGCATACAAGCGCACCGAATGCAGCATTAGCGTTTGCACTATCGCCGGTGTTTGTGTTGCTATTTGCCCGGCTGCTGCTCAAGGAAAAACTCACGCGCGAAAAGCTTATCGGCGTTGCGCTGGCAGTCATTGGTGCTGCGATTGTTGCTGTTGGGCGTGGCGCCTGGCTACAGGATCGGAGTACACTCGGCAATCTAATGGAATTCGCTGCCAGTTGTGCCTGGTCGCTCTACACGGTATGGGGGCGTCCGTTAGTGCAACGCTACGGCGCTATCCCGACGACTGCACTGGGCATGCTCTGGGGAATGGTGCTGTTTATTCCCGTCGCCCTTGTGGTTCCGGGTGGGTTTATACCGATAGACTCCATTTCACTGGCTCAGTGGCTGGAAATCGCATACTTAGGGATTGTGACCAGCGGCGTTGGCTGGGCACTGTGGTACATTCTGCTGCACCGCATGGAAGCCGGACGGCTTGCGGTGTTCAATAATCTTCAGCCGGTCATGACTGTTGTGATTTCGTGGATTGCACTGGGAGAACTACCGCCGCTTGCGTTCTGGATTGGCGGCACGATTGCCATTGCTGGTGTTGTCCTTGCGCAGCGTTCCTAAAGCTTTACAGCCTGCCGCCTGATTCATCGAACAGCAGTACGCGCTCACGATCAAAGCAAACACCCACAGCCTGACCCGGCGAGACTCCAGTCACCGCTCCGGAGCGCAGCGCAATCAGGCTCTGCCCCAGCCGGACGTACACAATGTGTTCGTGGCCGGCGTATTCTATTGCTTCCACAACACCGTCTGCATCGGCTGGCGTTTGGTGTGCAATGGTAACGTACTCAGCCCGAATCGCAAGCACAGCGGGCTGCACCGGGCGCGCCAGTGGCTGGCGCAAGACCGAACCGGCTACGGGCAGCCGGACTGGCGCCTCTGCTGCGATAAAGACAGCTCCCTCACCGTCGCGTGCAAGAGTACCCGCCAGCGTATTGATCGCCGGCGTTCCTAAAAACGTCGCAACGAAAAGGTGATCAGGGTTGGTGTAGAGTTGCTCTGGTGTCCCAACCTGCACAAGGGCACCACTGCGAAGAACAGCAATGCGATTGCCCATCGTCATTGCCTCGACGTGGTCGTGTGTCACGTAGAGCGTCGTGATTCCCAGTCGGCGTTGCAGCGCGGCAAGCTCGGCTCGCATCTCGACTCGCAAGTTTGCATCCAGATTCGAGAGTGGTTCGTCGAAGAGGAACACGCGCGGAGAGCGGACCAATGCCCGCCCAACAGCAACGCGTTGCTGCTGCCCGCCTGAAAGCTGCTTCGGGTAACGATCGAGCAACGCTTCCAAGCCCAGCATCGTCGCGACCTGTTTGACACGGTGCTGTTGCTCTGCACGAGGTACTTTGCGCACCTTCAGTGGAAAGGCAAGATTTTCCGCCACTGTCATATGCGGATAGAGCGCGTAGTTCTGAAAAACCATCCCCACATCGCGGTGTTGCGGTGGTAGTGTCGTGATACGCTGGTCGTTGAAGTAAATTTCTCCGCTGGTAACAGGTTCTAAGCCAGCAATGACGCGGAGAAGCGTGCTTTTGCCGCAGCCGGATGGACCTACAACGACGACAGACTCTCCTGCTTCAACGCGAAGGCTGACATTCGAGAGCGCGCTGGTATCGGCACCGTCGAAGGTTTTGGTGACGTGTTCGATGCGAATAGTTGTCATCCTGCAGCCGGCGCGTGATGGTCATGCTGGCGTGCAAGCAAGGACGCAACCTCACCGACGAGCGCCATCATCTTGGCGTAGTTCATCCGCTTCGGTCCAACCACCCCGATAGCATAGGTTGCCGATCCGATACGGTAGCGCGTCGAGATCAGCGCATAGTCGGTGAGCTGCCGATCACCCAGCTCGCGACCAATTTTGACCTGTACGCCGTGAACCGATGCATCACCGGAGCTTTCCAGAAGGTGGATGATCATCTCTTCATTTTCCAGCAGTTCAATCACAGCGCGGAAGCGCTCCGGTGAGGAGAACTCCGGCAACTGAACAAGCTGCTGAGCACCAGCAACGTACACCCGCTGGCTTTCGTGCTGGGCAAAGAGCACATCAATCGAATCGGCAAAGACTCGCAAGACCGGATGGCTCAGTCGCTCGTGGAGCAAGAGTGAAAAATTCCGGCGTACAAAATCGAGCGTTCGTCCGGAGAGTCGTTCGCTAAGAAGCTGGGCAAGCTGAACAAGCTCGGTGGGATTGAGTTCGACATTCGTTTCGAGCGTCACGGTCCGGACAACATCGGATTCAAGATCAACGACCACCGCAAAGCGCTGCGACGACAGCGGAACAAGTTCGACGCGACGGATAACCAAATCGCGAATACTGGGCAACTGCGCCACACCGAGTAGATGCGACAGCTCACCCAAAATGCGCGAGGCGGTTCGCAGCGCTAATTCACCACTGACCGAGGATAAATTGTCGCGCAGTGCTCGTTCTTCGCGCTGGCTGAGCCGTCCCTGGTGCATCAGGTAGTCCACATAGACGCGATAGCCTTTGTCGGTGGGAATTCGCCCGGCGGATGTGTGCGGGTGCGTCAGATAGCCGCGATCCTCCAGTTCCGCCATCACGTTGCGGATCGTTGCTGGCGATAGTCCCAGCGTCCGCGCCAGCATGCGGGCAAGGGTATGCGAGCCGATCGGCGCTGCACGCAGCACATAGGTTTGGACCACAGCCCGCAGAATGATCTGCTCGCGCTCGTTCAATTCAAGCTCTGGCTTGGGCTGGCTTGATGACGTCGGTGATGCAATGCGATGGATGTTCATGGCTAGTCGGTCAATGTCCTATGCGTACAGTTGTACAACGTCCGGTACAAACACACGACACTTGTGTGCAACCGGATAAAAAAACGCAGAATCTACGGCGGCATTTTACGGGAAAAAGAGCATGACAAAATACCCCACGTATGTTCCCACCGCTGCCTGCGATTGAAGCACGATCAGAATAACCCCAGCAATGACGGCGATGGCACCAACACCAATCGAGTACACAATCAGTGGAGCAGCATCAAAGACAATCGCAATCGCGCGTAAAAGCCGAGCGATGCTCCACAGCGTTGTAGCGCCAAGCACGCCAAACCAGAGCAACGCCGGCGTTATCCCCAGCAGACGAAATAACACCGTGGCAATAGGTAGAAACAAAACCACCGGTACCAGCGCCCAGACAACCATCGTCAGTGCATCGGCGAACAAGAGCACCCGTGAGGCGACAACCGCTACCGCACGGATGAGCACAGCAACCACAATAATTTTGACCAGGACAATCAGCTCAATGACCGTCAACGCAAGCGAAGGCGACCAGGCAAGCTGGATATAGAGCGCCTTCCCTGCTGGCGACAGTGCCAGCACGTTACTCAAGTAGTCTGCCGCTGGATTATCGCGCGTGACGTAGAGCAGTGTCGCCAGGACAAGCGCATACGTGGTGGCAATCACAACAGACAGCAGCAGTGTTTGTCCTTGCAGTAAAATCCGCTGGTCGCGAATGTCCACAAAAAAGTTGTGCGGATGGATGAATGCTCGTAGCATGTACTCCCGAAAACGGCGCGATCGGTTCAAGAGCCAGAATAGCAAAAGCACCGCCCCCAAACCGCTCGCCAGGAAGACGTATGGTGTGCCAGCATCGTAGCTACCGGCTTGCAGCAGCGGTTCGGTCTCCTGAAGAAAACGAGCGCGAAGCATCTCGAATCCCAAACGCCGTTGCCGCATGGTATCGAGCAAGCCCTCGTAGCAAATGGGATCATGCGGCTGATTTGTCGAGAGAACCGGATACAGGCAGCGATAATCCAATAGCGAGCGCACAACAATCCCGCCGGCATTGTGAGTGCTTGCCAGTCGGTAGAGCTGGCTAATGTATTCAGCCTGTGCTTCGATGGAGAATGGATCAGCGTATCCATTCCGATTGAAGGGCTGAACCAGCGCACCACCGATCAGTGCCCACGGCACCGAGAGTGATCCCACTGTGCGTGCAAGCTGGTCCGGAAGCATGCTGCGACGGTGAACGAAGAGCTGATCGCTGACCAGCACCGCATCCAGCGGTAATCCTGCCGGCAGCAGATGACCTGCGGGTACCACCGCCACTCGCAATACATCCTGGCGTCGCAGTATCGCCGCAACAGCATGCAAGTACTCCTGAACGCTCGCATCGGCAAAGTCGAGTGCATTTGCCAGAACGTAGCCAACAACGCTGGGGTGATCGTCGTATGCATCGCGCATGCGAATGGCAGTGTTCTGCGCGCGCATACGTAGTTCCTCTTCGGAGAAATAGGGCGTCGGTAACATGCCAAAGGGCAAATCCAGCAGCACCATCAACCCAGCTCTATTGCACCGCTCAATAAACTCCTGCGACGGTGGAAGCCAGGCACAGTACACAAGGTTTGCTCCCAGTTGCTCGATGAGTTGGACGTCCCGCTGGTAGTCTGGGGGATGAAGGCTGCCATCAGCAGCACGGCGCCACTGGTCAACATAGACGACACCGTTGGCGGGAAGTACCTGTGCCGAGTCATTCTCACTGGCGAACGACACAAAGCCATTTCCGATACGCGCAGGGCGAATCTGGCGGACAGCAATATCCCGATTAAGCTCATCGAGGACTTGACCACCAGCAAGAAGCTCGCAGCGGAGCTGGTAGAGCACCGGCGATTGAGGTGCCCACAGTCGCGGTTGAGGAATACGCAACTCGACATGCACTGGTAGCGTGCGCTCTTGAATGGGAGTAACACTTTGGTCAGTTGTTGCAACGACTGTTCCGTTGAGCAAGAGTGTTGCACGCACGACTGCTGGTTGCGGTGCTCCCGTACGCGATGCGGTCACCAACGCTGTGGCATGAAGAACCGCTGTACCTGCCTGCAACCGCTGGTCGGTCGTGATACGCTCAAAGTAAATCGGCGCACTTCCAACCAACGCAACCGGACGCACAATTCCCAGCGGGCGGTCCGGCGCACGCCACTGCAAGCGTGTCTGGAGCTGCGACTGTTCCGATGCGGCAACGGCAACAATTTCGATGGTATTGCGCCCGGGGTGCAAAATGCGCCCTGGTATCGCCACCGAAAATGGCACTTGCCCGCTAAAAAATCGCCCAAGATACTGACCGTTGATGGTGACTTCGGCTGCATCGCGCACACCACCGAAGGCAAGATGCCAGATGCGCATCAGTGCACCGCTATCGAGAATAACAATCTTGCGATAGTGGATTTGGTCAGCTCCCTCATCAGCACGCGGAAGCTGTACGTCGTCCCACGTGCGCCCCTGGTCGAGCGAACGCTGCCAGCGACCATCGAGCGGGATAACCTGACGTGTACTCGACTGCCAGGCAAGAACGTGCGTTTGTGCCGCCATACCAGCAGCACAAAACCAACCAATCAGCAATGCAACCAATACGCGTATGACCATGCCAGCAATAGATGCACAAACAAACGACGACGGCGCTGCCAGGAAGGATAGCTGCGGTACATCCCGACGCCATGCGCGGGCGAAAATACGGGAGCATTCGCGTGCACGCTTACAACAGAGAACGGAGCCATTCGTCACCTAACGACGCTGGTACACCGGAGTATCGAGGAACAATCCTGTATTTTTGGGTTGCAGCAGTAGTACCACCAGTCACATAACAGGACTATCGTCGCATAGTGCTACCCGCTTTGATCGCTGCAAGCGCTTCTGTTGAGCCGCATCGGCACTCAGCAGGAGAAGTAGGTGTTTGTTTGTAAGCACAACTCAGTGTGAGTATCCGATCAGTTGGCGCAGTGCCTGTCCTGCGGCAGGTTGCTGTCGTTGTTGTTATTGTTGCCTGCGGTGTAGCCAGCAGCGCATATGCTATCGCGATTGCTGGAAATCTGCGCTCCGGTCGAGCGTTGCTTACCGACAGCGTGCGGACCTATCGCCGCACACCGCTTCGTTACAGCGATAGCACTTACCGCCGCCGCCCGACCGGATTGGAAATTCTGCAGCAGCTCGATACCAGCGGCACCATTACCATTCACGAGCAAATCGGTGGGACCGATGTTTCGATTCCCCGCACCGTCGAGCTGGATGCCTACCTTGCCGAGCGGCGCCGCACGCTTAGCCGTCGCATCTGGGATTCACTGGCGACCAGCTACGATCTCAAGCGTGCGCTCAGCGGTGGTAATCTGGCAAAGCTACTGGCACAATCGTCGGGCATTTCGATCCCATTGCCTCCCAATCCACTGACCACCATTTTCGGCAAACCAGAAATCAGCATCACCGTCAACGGTGAAGTCAACCTCCGCGCTGGATGGCGATGGGACTCGCAAAATCTCGGTGCATCGAGTGCATTCGGTCAAAGCCAATCGGCGCCGCTGTTTTCCCAAAACATTCAGCTCAACGTTAGTGCGCGCATCGGGGATAAATTCCGCCTGGGCACCGATTGGAATACGCTGCGCCAATTCGACTTCGACAACCGCTTCAAGATTGGCTACGAAGGCTACGACGACGACATCATCAAACTGGTCGAGCTGGGCAACGTGCAGCTTCCGACCAACAGCACCTTCATCAGCGGCTCGCAAGCACTCTTTGGTGCACGCGCTGATTTTCAGTTCGGTCCGCTCTACCTGAAAACCATCTATGCCCAACGCCGCGCCGAACGGCGCATCCTTCGCGCCAACAGTGGTGCTGCCCGAACAACATTTGTCCTCCGCGCGTACGACTACGCCGAAAACCACTATTTCCTCGACACTGCCTACAAAGCGCTCTACCGCCAATACTGGCAACTGACCACACCTGTCCCCGTCCCTTCGGGTCCGCTACTGGTCAAAGAGATCGAAGTGTACGAAAGCACTGCCGACGTTCGCGACCAAGCCGTCGGCGGTATCGAGGTGATTGCCTACGACACGCTCTCACCGATTCGCTTTGCCCAGGGAGAACGCTATCCAGCAGCAATGAAAAGCCCATCGGTTCGCATCGAGCAAGGCAAGATCGAACGCGGACGATTTATCCGGCTCGATCCGACGCGGTTTACGTTCAATCCCAATCTTGGCACACTCGACATCTGGGGCTTTCGTCGCGATCGAACCTATGCGGTCGCCTACCGCACCGAGGGTCCCTCGCCAGCAAAAGACGACGACCTCTACCACGGCACTCTTTCGGCAACGGCAAAAGATGGCGACACGCTCATTCTCAAGCTCATCTACCGACCCAATCTGCAACCGGGCTTTACAAACTTGTGGGCGCGGCAAATGCGGAACATCTACTTCATCAACGCAACGAATGTCTCCACCCAGGACGCACGCATCAACATCTACTACCTGCGCACAAACAACGATTCAACCGACATTCTCGATGGCACGTCCGACAAGCTTGTGACGGCGCTCGGCGTTGATCGGGTCAATAATGCAACGGGGCAACCGCCAGGCGATGGACTCTTCGATTTTACCGGCGGCGCTCCACCGGCACAGCAGCAGGCAGGCGCTGGATTCAATCCTGGACAGGGCGCGCTTCCCGGACAGCAACAGCAAGCCGCCGGCGGAAGCCCATACTTCAACCCCGTGCGCGGCGAAATCATTTTCCCCTGGCTGGAGCCATTCCGTGAAGGCTTGGACTCCGCCTTTGCGCGACGCGGCAATCCCGCACTGGCAAAGCAGTACTACTACAGCGCTGTCTATGACGTCCAGAAAGCCTTTGCACAGCAACAAACCGCCCAGGACCGATGGCTTATCGTCGGCGACGTCCAGGGACAAACCGCCGGACGAATCTCGCTGGGATTCAATGTTGCCCCCGGCAGCGTGCGTGTCTATTGGAGCGGCAGGCAACTGCGAGAAAACGATGACTACGTTGTGGACTACTATTCGGGCATGGTCAGCATCCGCAATCCACAAGCGCAAGCTGCCGGCAGTGATCTGGTCATCGAGTATGAATCCAACGACGTCATGAACATTCAAACCCGGACGCTGCTGGGGATGCGTGCGGACCTTGTGCTTTCGCGCACCCGCAACGCCTCGCTGACGCTGGGCAGCACGCTGATGAATTTCAACACTGCTGCGCTTGTTGACCGCGTCCGTATCGGCGAAGAACCCATCTCGAACACGATGCTCGGTTTCGATGCCAACTTCAACTGGAACGCCCACTGGCTCACCGATGCACTCAACTGGCTACCCTTTTTCAGCACCAAGGAACGCTCCACCATTACCTTCCGCGGTGAGTGGGCGCAGCAAATACCTGTCCCCAACAAACGCATCTCGGAAATTCCCGTTGACAACAACCACGCTGCTGCCTACATTGACGACTTCGAAGGTGCCCAGCGCTTTATCTCGATGGGACTGACCGGCACACTCTGGACGCATTCATCACCGCCGGTTGATTCTGCCATTGACCCTGACCACGAACGCCGTGCGCTCTACCGCGGCAAGCTTTACTGGTACAACTTTTTCTTGCCCCGTGTCCCGATTGCCGAAATCTATCCCAACCGACAAACCGTCCAGGGACAATCGCGTCTGTCTCCGCTGGTGATCACGTTCGACCCTGACCGGCGCGGTATTTACAACCCCAATGCCGACTACGTGGACACACTCAATCCCCGCTGGGATTCAGTCAAGGCAAATCCGTGGCAACAGCGACCCGCCAATCGCGAGCGGCTCTGGGCTGGCATGCAACGATTGATCTCGACGTTCAACGCCAACTTTGACCTCGACAACATTGACTTCATTGACATCATGATGCGCATCGAGGATCGGGAGCCGGGCGCACGGATGTTCATTGACTTAGGGCAAATCAGCGAAGACATCATCCCGAACTATCGCCTCAACACCGAAGACGGCATCACGGCTGGCGCTCCCATTCCCAACGGACGTATTGACCCGGGTGAAGACACTGGCATAGATGCACTCGACAACGCTGGCGAGCGGAATGCCTACCCATACCCGTTGAGCTTAGAAGACGACCCTTCGCGCGATGACTACTTCTTCGATTTCACCAAGCCAAACGAACAACAAACCGACGAAGACTTCCTCCGCTGGAACAACTTCGAAGGCAATGCCGCACAATCCGAGCTGGGACAATTTCCCGACACGGAAATTCTCAACAAGCAGAACGGACAGACCATCGCGCTCGACGATAGCTACTTTAGCTACGAAGTCAATCTCGATCCCTCCGACGCAAATCCGCAGGTCGTCGGTGGTGGCACCAATGGCTGGCGGCTCTACCGCATTCCGCTCCGCGGAGCCAAACGCATCGTGGGCAATCCGCTGTTCTCGAACATCCAGTACGTCCGTGTGTGGTTCAAAGGAGGACGTATCAAGGTCTCGATCGCAGATTGGCGCTTTGTCGGCGCCCAATGGCAGCGCACCAACTACGCACAAATCCAGAACAGTGCGGTTTCCAACGACACCGTCATCAGAGTTTCGTTTGTCAACCGCGAAGAAAATTCTGGACCGCCGGACTTTTACACCATGCCGCCTGGAGTGCAACCACCTCGCAACCTTGCCAATCCTGACTTCCAGAACGATATTCTGCTCAACGAACAGTCGCTTTCGGTTGGAGTCGCCAACCTCCAGTGCGGCGACGAGCGGCGAGCGACGCGCTTTTTCTTCCGTCCGCTGGATTTTTTCTTTTACCGCACGCTGAAGGTGTTCATCAAAGGTGTCGGCGGGCAGGACTACGTGCCGCCGGATTCACTGCTGCTCACACCAGCCGATACGAGCGCACCGCAATTTTTTATCCGCTTCGGCATTGACACCGCCAACTACTACGAGTATCGCGCCCCGATCGTTCGGCAGTGGCGTAACGTGACGATTCCCCTCCAAACACTTGCAGCACTGAAAGCGCAGCGCGACAGCCTGCTCCAGTGGCAGCGGATGACCTATCCGGTGCCCGGCGAACCGCTGGCGCGCTTTGCAATCCAGGGTAATCCTCTTCTGACACGGGTCATGTTCATCTCGATCGGCATTGCCAATCCGCGTGAGCGATGTCCACAAGCGCTCAGCACCACAATCTGGGCAGATGAATTACGCCTGGTCGAGCCCGACGCTCGCACCGACTGGGCGGGAACAGCCAATCTGGATGTCAAACTCGCCGACCTTGGCAACATTCGCACCGCCTACACGCAGTCGAATCCCTTCTTCCACCGCCTCGAAGAACGCTTCGGCACACGCGAACAAATACGCGACTTTACATTCACGCTCGAACTTGGTTTCGAGAAATTTCTCCCCAAGGACTGGAAAGATGCTCGCATTCCGTTTACCATGACACGAACAGTCCGCGAACGTTTGCCGATCTTTGCTGCACAAAGCGACGTCAACGTCGAGGAGGCAGCAATGATGGCGTATTCCAGCGTGTTGGCTGCTGGAGGTACCCAGCAAGAAGCCCTCGACCGTGCCGACTACGTTCGCCGCCGCTCGCGGACGCGTCTTGCTCAGTTCCAGTGGAGTATTCTCGGCTTTCGCTTTGGCATCCCCAGTTCATTCTGGTTGATCAGAGAAACACTCAACCGATTAGTCCTCGGCTACGCCTACACGCAGGAAGCCGAACAATCTCCGGTCTATGCTGAACGCTTCCGCTGGCAGTGGGACTTGACAGCACAGTACGCTTTGCCGCTGCCAGCATCGCTGGCGCAGCTCTCGCTCGGCAGGTGGATGAGCGGCATTCCTCTGCTGGAAACCTATGCTGGTTGGAAGATCAACCTTCTGCCCCAGAACATTTCGCTTTCGACACGGCTGTCCCGCTACCGACGGACCGAGCAATCGTGGTTTTTGCCCTTCCCTTCGCCAGTTGAGCGCGGATTTACCGCCACCAATTCTGCCTCAATTCAGTGGAAATTCACCGAGGGCGGCTTGCTCTCTCCCATGCTCGATTACCAGCTCTCCCAGACCAACACGCTGGTGCCTCTCGAACTCGATCCGCTCGGTCGGCAGCGCACCGGCTCGGAGATTTTCCGGCAAATCTTTTTTGGCGACGGTCGCCGGCTCAATCTCGGCACGCCAACCTCGGTGCAACAAACAACAACGCTTACATTCCGTCCCCTGCTACCGAACGTCGGCAATCTCAATCGCTTCCTGGACCTATCGGGCACATTCACGACGACGTATTCCTGGAACGACCCGCTCCAACCCGATCCGCGCTTGCGCGATGCCGTCAAGCAGGTGGGCTACACCAACACAATCCGATGGAATGCAAACCTGCGCCTCCAGGCAATGACCAATAGCTGGTTCGGCATCGAGCAAAAACCCGCGCGCCGCCCAGGTCAACCCGATACAGCGCAGAAGCCGTCCACGGTCATTGGTCAAGCACTCGATGTCCTTCGCTCGATTTTTTTTGATTACCAGCAACTGACCATCAGCTTTACACAAACCAACACCGCCAACACTCCGGGTGCATTCGGCGGAACCGGCGTTTCCAACCTGTGGGGACGCATGCTGACCGGACGCGGCAGTGAACTCTTTCTGGGTCCGTCGGCAGCATACCAGCTCGGATTGGTCCGCTACCCGCACGCTAGCATCGGGATGCGCTTGACCCCGCGCTTTCCCTTCGTCGCATTTTGGGAAGACATTGGGATTCGCCCGCCGAACGCACAATTCCAGGATAACATCTCGCAGCAAACCGGACTTGAAATTCGCACCACTCGCCCGCTCTGGAAAGGGGCAACACTCGATCTCAACTGGAGAACGCAGTTCGGGATCAACCGCAATCAACTGACCACCACCGATGCGCAAGGGGTGATGACATTTACCAACGTGACGCTCAGCGAGCAGTACCAGCGCACGTTCCTGACGGCGCCGTATTGGCTGGTCTTTGCCGCATTCAACAACCGTCCCGAAACAGTCGTCGAGCGCTACCGCACGCTGCGCGCGCAAATCATTGGCAACAAAAACGAAGACTCGCTGACGATCGACGAGCAAGTGGCGCTCCAGAATGCAATGACCGATGCATTCATATCCGGGCTGCAAGCATTCGAGTTTTTACCCGGTGTGCTGCAGCGTTACTTGCCTCAGGTCAATTGGTCGCTCCGCTGGGAAGGTATCGAAAAATTCTGGCTACTCGAGCAATTCGCCCAACGCATCACGCTTGAGCATGCTTACCAAACAATCTACACCGAAAGCGCCTACACAACCGACAACGGACGCGTTGTCAACGCGCAAACTGTCCAGATGCAATTTCAGCCGCTGGTGGGAGCAATCTTTTCGTTCGACGAAAAAAAGCTCAAAGGACTACTTACGGCAAACCTTCGCTACAACTCGCGCACTAACTACAGCATCGCCGCGGCAGCACGAACACTAACCGAAGAAGTTCAAAACGAGCTTGCCTTCAATGCCAACTATGCGCTCCGGGGCTTTAGCTTTCCGCTGCTGGGCATTGATTTGAAAAATGACGTCGAATTCTCGCTGATTGCCTCCTATCGCGCCAGTAGCCGGCGTACCTTTTTGCTTGGTCAGCGGACAGCACAAGCACAGCAAAGCACCAATGGCACCGAAGTTGATGGACGCCGCTCCTTCCTTATCGAACCGCGAGCACGCTATACACTGAGCCGGCTGGTTACGGCGACCGCATTTTTCCGATACAACGGCGAATTCACCACTGGCGCTGCCAATCCTGGCTTCAGCGTCACAGAAGTGGGAGTCGAACTTCGCATCTCGATCAGCGGCGGGCGCTAAACGCTTGTATCGCGGTGCGCACCTGCTCCCGATAGCCGCCAGCCATACTGCTGCGCGTAGTAGTGGCGGTACTCCCCAGACCGCACTGCGTTCACCCACGCTTGATTGTTCACATACCACGCAATCGTTCGCTCCAGCCCTTCTTCGAAGTCAACCGTTGGCGACCACTGAAGCTCAGTGATCGCTTTGCGGCAGTCAATCGCATAGCGGCGGTCATGCCCGGGACGGTCCGGAACGTGCTCGATCAACGACTCGGGCTTGCCAAGAATGCGCAAGATTGCACGCACCACATCAAGATTGCGGCGCTCGCTTAGCCCACCGAAGTTATAGACCTCGCCGCAACGCCCGTGTTCATAGGCAGCCAGCAAGCCACGGCAATGATCATCAACGAAAATCCAATCGCGCACCTGCTGACCGTCGCCATAAACAGGCAGCGGTTTATCCTCCAGTGCATTGGCAATCATCAGCGGGATGAGCTTTTCAGGGAACTGATAGGGGCCGTAGTTATTCGAGCACCGCGTTATCAGTGCGGGCATGCCGTAGGTATGGACAAAGGCTCGAACCAGACAATCGGCTGCTGCTTTCGATGCAGCGTAGGGTGAGTTCGGCTGCAGGGGAGATTCCTCGGTAAACGGCGGATCATCCGGCTGGAGTGAACCATAGACCTCGTCGGTCGAAACGTGGACAAAGCGTTCAACCGAACACGCCCGCGCCGCCTCCAGCAGAACCAGCGTTCCCCGAACGTTTGTCTCAACAAATGGCTCTGCCGACATAATCGAGCGATCCACATGGCTTTCCGCCGCACAGTGGATGATGCCCCGAACGCTGTACTGCTCCAGCACGCGGCGAACCAGGGACGCATCCTCGATGCGACCGTGCACAAAGTGGTATCGCGGATCCTGCTCAACGTCCCGAAGATTTACCAGATTCCCTGCGTAGGTGAGCGCATCGAGATTGACCACATGCCAATCGCGGAAGCGAAGAATCAAGCGAATCAGATTGCTGCCAATAAAACCGGCACCACCGGTGACCAGCACGGTATGGTTCATCGGTTGCCTCGTCCGTTGAAGCCAATGAGCGCTCGAAAGACATGCCCGGCAACCTGCGGATTTTCTTTGAGCCGTCGGAGCGAATAGCCGTACCAATCCTCGCCGTAGGGCACATAAATGCGCACCGGATAGCCGTTCGACAGTAGCTCGTCGCGTTTTTGCTCGCGAACGCCCAGCAGCATCTGGAATTCGTAGCGTTCGGTGCTCAGCCGCCGGCTTGCAATCACCTCGAGTGCATCGGTGATGAGAACCTCATCATGGGTCGCGATGCGAACACGCATCCCAAGATCGAGAATGAGCCGCAGCAGCTTACGATAGTTGGCTCGAATGCCCTCGCGATCTTTGATGGCGATCGAAGCATCCTCGTTGTAGATTCCCTTGCAGAGTCGAATATCGGCTGCGTACGGTGCAAGCTGGCGAACATCCTGCTCGCTCCGGTAAAGGTAGGCTTGTATGACCACGCCAAGATTGTCAAAGCCTGCATCGCGCATCGAGCGGTAAAGGTCGAGCGTTGCCGTTGTGTAGGGAGAATTTTCCATGTCCAGCCGCACAAAAATTCCCAGCGACCGGGCATGGCGCAGAATACGCCGCAGGTTCTCTTCCGCCAGTGCACGCTCGACCGATAAGCCAATCGAGGTCAGCTTCAGCGACAGATATGCCGGAAGCTGGTGCGTGGCGATTGCATCGAGTGTGCGCAGTGCCTGGCGGGTCTCCTGCTCAGCCTGCTCGGCTGAGGTCACGAATTCACCGAGCGCATCAATCGTCGCCGTTGCACCCCGCCCGGCAAGCCGACGGACAGTTGCAATGGCATCATCGAGCGTGGTACCGGCGATATAGCGCCAGGCGACGCGACGCACAATCGGTTTGGGAATCAGCGGTAGTGACCGCGCAATTAGCGTATCGAGAAGGCTCATCGGTGGCAATACGAACAGTCATCAGCGCAAAATTAGGCGACACCCTCTCCCACACGCCGTGCAAGCTGTTCTGCAACAATTGCGCGGATATGCTGCTGGAGCTGCTCGATTGGTTCTGCTGCATCGAGAAGATGAACACGGTGCCGGTGCTGCTGCGCCAGCGCACGGTAGCCGGCACGGACACGCTCGAAAAATTGTCGGGAAGCGCCTTCCATGCGGTCGGTCGAATCCAGGCTCCGCTCCCCTCGGCGAGCAAGCGCTGTTGCGACGTCCACATCCAGAACAAAGGTAATCTGCGGCACCACATCCTCGATGGTGTAGGCAAGAACACGCTCGACCATTTGAAGGTTGAGCCCTCGACCATAGCCCTGGTAGGCAACGGTTGAATCAGCATAGCGATCGCATATGACAATCTCGCCGCACGCCAGCGCTGGACGGATGACTTCCTGGACTAATTGCCGGCGTGCTGCACAGAACAGCAGCAACTCTGCAACGGGATCAATCTGCTGCTGCGCATCCAGCAGGACCCGGCGTACTGCCTCGGAAAGCCGCGTTGACCCTGGTTCGCGCAGAATACGCACGCGATGCCCTGCCGATTGCAACCACTCGGCAAGAAGCTCAATGTGCGTTGTCTTTCCTGCGCCGTCAATGCCTTCGAATGTGATGAGCATGCCTGCACTCATACCGATCGTCCGTGCAAAAGTACCACAAACTCCCCCCGCACTGGGATCGCGGTGCCAAGCTGTGAGGTTATCTGCTCGAGCGTGCCGCGATAGAACGCTTCGTGCACTTTCGTCAGCTCACGGGCAAGGGTGCAGCGCCGCTCACCGCCGCAGACCTGGACTAACTCAGCAATCAGGCGCTCGATGCGGTGCGGCGATTCGTAGAAAATCACGGTATGCTCGATAGCGGCGACACGTTCGAGAAAGGCACGGCGACCTTTTTTGTGGGGCGGGAATCCAACAAATGTGAACGCGTGCACGGGCAGCCCGCTGGCGATGAGCGCCGTCAGCGCTGCATTTGCGCCGGGAAGCGGCACAACCCGCACACCGCTGGCAATGGCGTCCTGGACGAGCCGATACCCTGGATCACTGACCAGCGGCATGCCTGCCTGGCTACAGAATGCAACTGCCTTTCCCGCTTCGATCGCCTCGATAAGACGCCGGCTTTGGATGCGCTCATTGTGCTCGTGACAAGACACCACAACCGGTGCGGCAATCTGGTACATCGCCAACAGGTGCCGGAGCGACCGTGTGTCCTCGGCAGCGATGATGTCGGCATGCGTCAATATCCGTAGAGCGCGAAGCGTGATGTCCTCGCGATTGCCGATCGGGGTCGGAACAAGGTAGAGTGCTGGCTCCAGTGGTGAGTTCACGATTCACGTCGGCGTTGGTGGAAGAACTTCTGCAGCAGCGCACGCGCCTGGTCGGCAAGGACACCACCGCGAACCGACGCACGGTGGTTGAGCCGCCGATCGCTGGTAATGGTGTAGAGCGTCTCGCATGCTCCTGCTTTTGGATCGTGTGCGCCAAAGACAATTCGCTCGATCCGTGCCAGCACAATGGCACCAGCGCACATTGCGCACGGCTCAAGCGTTACATAGAGCGTTGTCCCTCGACCGAGCCACTTTGACCCCATCCGAGCGCACGCCTGACGAATTGCTAGCAGTTCCGCATGAGCAGTGGCATCCCGAAGCTCTTCGGTGCGATTGTGCGTTACTGCTAAAATGGAACCCTGGCGGACCAGGACGCACCCAACTGGCACTTCGTCTTTCTGCGCAGCAAGGTCTGCTTGTTCGAGCGCAACGAGCATGAAGCGCTCGTCAACGCTCGATTGCAAAGATTCCTGCAGTTGTGGCAATATCGCCCGATTGGCTTCGAAAAGCGGATAGCTTGCGAGCGCATCGAGCATTACCCACGCATACTCATCCCACACAGTCGGGCGTGGTGTGCCCTGCCACTGAGTGACCACAAAGTACCAGACGCGAAAATGACCACCATCGCTGTAGCGGTGCTCGTGTGTGGCAAGGAACGCAAGCGTTTCGGCTTCGATGCCGAGTTCTTCGCGGAGCTCGCGGCGGAGTGTCATGCTCGGAGTTTCGCCCGGCTCGACCTTTCCACCGGGGAACTCCCAGACGCCGTCGTAGCGCGTGTTCTGCCTGCGCTTGCCAATAAGCACACGCCCGCTGCTGACAACAATGGCAACGGCAACATCCTGCATGGTTCAAAGGTGAAAAGTTTCGCCACGCGATGGAGCGGTTACCGACTGCCACCCTGCGCTGCGCAACCGCTCGGTCAGCAGCGATTGCGCTGTTGGCTCACCATGCACCAGAAAGACGTGCTGCACTTGCCGAGCACCGAGTGGTTCGAGGTACTGCACCAACTCTTCCTGGTCGGCGTGTGCCGACAGGGAGTGCAAAACTTCAATTCGGCACCGCACGCGAAACTCATCGCCGAGAATACGCACGCGCTCGGCACCGTCTGCCAGACGACGCCCGAGCGTATGCTCAGCCATAAACCCGAGCAGGAGCACCGTCGTTGATGGGTCCTCGATATTGTTGCGCAGGTGGTGGAGTATGCGCCCGCTTTCACACATACCCGAGGCTGAGATGATGACCATCGGACCAGGTTTGCTCTTGAGCGCCTTCGACTCGTCGGCGCTGCGGGTATAGCGGAGCGACTCAAAACCAAATGGATCGGGATCGCTAAGCATCGCCAGACGCACATCATCGCTGAAGCACTCCGGGTGCATCCGATAGACATGCGTTGCACTGGTTGAAAGCGGTGAATCCACAACAATCGGAATCGTAGGCAACTGGTTTGTGTTGTTGAGCACATTGAGAAAGTAAACCACCGCTTGAGTTCGTCCGACGCTAAAGGCTGGTATGATGAGCTTGCCGCGCCGCTGGACAGTCGTTTCAATCAAAGAACGGAGGACGTGCATTGTCGTATCGGTTGGCTGGTGCTGCTTACCGCCGTAGGTTGATTCGCAGATGATGTAGTCCGGTTGCGGTGGGGTGTCTGCTGGTCGCAGCAGGACGGGAACTGTGCGCCCGACATCGCCGGTGAAAAGTACGGTCACGGTGCGTTCATTCTCGCGCAGCCAGAGCATGATGGCGGCTGAACCGAGAATATGCCCCGCGTCGTAGAATGCTGCCTCGATGCCCGGCAGGACAATGAACCGCCGCCGATAGGGGACAGTGTGGAAAAGCTCCATGGCTTTTCCAACGTCGGTAAGATCATAGAGCGGTTCGGCGGCGTCTTTGCCGTGGCGACGCAGAAATTCCGCATCACTCTGCTGGATGTGTGCGCTATCGGCAAGCATAATTGCGCAGAGATCGCGCGTGGCAGCCGTTGCATAAATCAGCCCACGGAATCCATGCTTGACTAGCGTCGGCAGATTGCCCGAATGGTCAATGTGTGCATGCGATAGCAAGACTGCATCAATCGAACGCGGGTCAAAGGGAAAATCGCTATTGATCGCATGCGCTTCGGCACGGCGTCCTTGGTAGAGTCCGCAGTCAAGCAGGAGCCGGTAGCCATTGCACTCGACCAGATGCATCGAGCCGGTAACCGTCTGTGCCGCGCCGAGGAATGTAATGCGCACGCTTCCCCCTACTGCTCGATCGCAGCTTGATAAACCGATGCATTACCCGGATCGAGCACGCGCAGCATATCGAGCACACGCCGATTCCGCGTCCCCCGAAAGACCTCGCACAGCTCGTTGATTTTGGCATCGAAGAACAAGCGCATCAGATAGCTCGGCTGGACAAGGTCGTTTTTGAACCGAACCATTTTCGCGAGCACCTCTTCGATCGCTGCCCGTGCTGAGTCTGGTGCCCAGGCATACCGATTCATGCCGTCGTAGTGGTAGTCGAAGATCAGTTTGCGGAATGTTTCAAAGCGCGGATTGAGCAGCTCGGTCACCAGCGAAATGCGGGTCAATTCACCGGGCTGCTGCACAACCTGCGTATAGCCCAGCGCATTGTTCGATGCACCGAGTATGCACAGCTCCTGTGCACGCTGATAGTACGCTGTGCCACCCAGGTATTCGTACGAGTCTGCGTCGAGTCCCAGCGCGATGAAGGTGTAGAAGTCAATCAACGTCGAGAATGGATCAAAGCGCAGCGATTGATAGGTAAGCTGCTGGTTGAGCGTATAGGGGAACGACCATTGCTGATCGAGCACACGCAGGATGGGAGAGGTCCGCCCGCTATCGAGATTGATGCTCGAGCTATAGAGCAACCGCGCCGCATATCGCCGCGATGCAAGATTACCGCTGGTGACGTAGATCGTCAGCTCAACGGGAATCTTTGGACCCTGCCATTCCTTGCCAGTAAAGCTCTGTTGCCGAAGGTACGTTAGAACGTCGCTTTGCATGGTCGAGACGTCCTGCCGCAATTCGGGCGAGAGCATGGACACATCCACCACAACCCGTGGCTCAAATTCCTGTGCACGGAGCACCAGCGTACCCAGCACGAACGCAATAACGAACATCCAGTGTATTTTCGGCATAGCAGAACACTCGGTGGTGATGCAATGGATTGCACACCAAAAATACTCCGACACTGTGGTATTTGCTGTATCGCGCTTGCCGTTGGGACCAGCGGGTGGGGACAAACAGTTGTTGGAATACCAGCCACAATTGTAACAGCAACGGGGCGAACGCTCGTCACACCCTTTACCGATGCTGTTGCACCGGTTGCGATTGCTGCTTCCGATCGCACCGACATTGCATCGTGGGTAGTGCCATCGCGCTTTGGTATCAGCCAGCTTCGAACGGTGCACGGACAAGCATGCTACCAAACCGATGCGTGGTCAGGTGCACTGATCGTTGGAGCATTGGGAATGGAGCGGTACACCGAAATCAGCATTGCGGCTGCAGGTGCGGTTGCACTCAGCGATGCTCTGGCTGCTGGTGTGACGCTTAGCTACACATTCGCACGGGCACGAGGGTTTGCCGCCGAACACCTGATGACCGTCAACGCCCAGATGGTTTTTGCACTCGATACACTCACTGCGATCGCGGCTGCTGGCATCAACGTTGGGCAGGCAGAGCGTGCTGCTTCATCGGCAGGTGCGCTCTCGCAGTTTCGTCTGGGCATCAGTCGCACGCTCGGTGACGGTCTGGCGATAGACACCGACGTCGCCTTGCCACTTCGCCTGCCGGCAGGCTTTGCGGTAGCGCTCCGCTGGGATGCTCTCGACATACTGCGTTTCCGTATTGCGTACTGCACGGTTCCACACAGTGCAGAGGTCAGCATTGGACTGGATGCAAGCAGCAGTCTTGCACTCTTTGCAACAATCCACTATCACCTCAGCCTTGGAGCAAGTCCGACCATCGGAATTGGATACCGATGGTGAAACGCTCTGCACAACTGGTCCTCCTTTTTGCCACCATTGCTCACGCCCAGGACGCCGTGCTCGAGCAAATTGCCGGTGAAACGTTACCCACGCCCGATCTCGATCGCATCGAATACTACCGCGACAATCCAATCCTGCTCGACTCAGCGCAATTCGACCAGCTCATCGAGCTACCCTACATTTCTCGCAGTACTGCTCGGCGAATCCTCCGCGCACTCGGTACGCGCCGGTTCTCGACTATCACCGAGCTTTGCCGAGCAATTGGATGCACCGAAGAGCAACGCTACGTGCTGGAGCAGTGCACGCGACTCGCTAACGAACCCCTGGCAGGATTTCCAATCAATGTGCGAACGCGAGCAATGCTCTGGGCGACACCGCCGGTTGCATCCACCGACGGACGCTTCCGCGGCACGGCTGATGAACTCTACCTCCGGGCTACCGCAACAGTCGGTTCCACGGCTGTCTCTGCGGTGACCAATAAAGACGCCGGCGAACCCCTGCTGGCAGATTTTGCGTCGCTGTCGGTGCAGACACAGCTTGGGACAAGCCGCATCATCATCGGGGATTACTACGTGGAAGCCGGGATGGGACTTGTGCTCTGGCGTCCGATTGGAGCACGGAAGGGAACCGACGTCATCACACCCTGCACCGAAATTGGTCGTGGCATTGCCCCATATCGCTCCGCGCTCGAGTATCGCTTCTTCCGAGGAGTAGCCGTCGAGCTACCATGGATGATCGGGGATTCAACACGCGTGCGACTGCGCTGCGGTCTGTCGGCACTGCCACGGAGTGGGTCGGTTGATACAGCAACGGGCGTTATCACGTCGCTGGCAACAGATGGTTATCACCGCACGGCATCGGAGATTGCTCGGCGCCACCAAATAACCGAGTCCGCAGCAATTGCCACTATCGAACTGCAGACACCACACTGGAACGCAGGCATTGTTTTGCTTGGACTGGCTTACCCATACTCGATCGTCAGCACATCGTCACTGGTCATGCAGGGGCAGAGAGGAATCTTCGGTTCTGTGTACGCAGCATACACCCGCGATCGGCTAAGCTGGACCATTGAAAGTGCACTCGACGGCGCATCAAACTTTGCAACCCGCACCGGCGTTGAATACCGCTTCGACGGCGCAACGCTTGCAGCCGGAGTGCGATGGTATGCCCCAACGTTCCGTGCGCCCTTTGGCTACAACTTTGGCGAGTCCTCGCAGCCATCAAACGAGCAGGGCATCTACTGGGGCATCCGGGCTGTGCTCGCCAAAGGGTTGCAGTACCTCGGCTACGCTGATATCTACCAGCACACCACAACGCTGAGCACACTTCCACGCCTGCGCCGGGGCGTTGACCTTTTCAACGAACTCCGTGTGCAATTGAGCAAAAACACGCTGCTTTTTATTCGCCTGCGGCAGGAGCATCGAACCGACGACCGACCGACGGACGAAAGCACCGCCGCCGAAGAGATACTGCGCACAACAGTCCGCTGCGAGCTTCAGCACACAACGCCAAGTGGATTGACCGCACGGTTCCGTCTGGAGCATCTCTGGAGAGTCCCGACCGAATCGGCTGGAAGCAGCGCAGAGCGTGGCATTGCTGCATTTGCCGAGCTCAGCATTCCGCTCACCGATCGTATTGCCATTGGTGGTCGCTGCACGATGTATCGCACCACATCATTCAACGCAGCAGTGTACACATTCGAGCAGTTAGCACCGGGTTTGCTGGTGAGTGTTCCGCTTTACGGTAGCGGTAGTCGCTGGTTTGTGTATCTGCGATGGCAACTGGTCGATCGCATCGCGCTGTGGCTTCGCTATGGTTCAACCGAGCGACTCGACGTCGGCTCACTCGGCAGCGGACCAACCGAGGTCGTCGGCACAAACGACGCACGAGCCTACATTCAGCTCGATATCCGCCTATAGCCAGCGTCAATTCCAGCGCTATTTTCGTAGGCACACTTTTGCTTGCGTATGCAGAATTGGTTTGTGGCTGCGGGCGCGTGGGCCGCGCTCTTTTTGATCGGTTGCACCTCAAAAACGACGTACTACCGCGTTCATCCCACCAATCTTGTCGAGGCTGTCTATGCCAGCGGTACACTGCGCACCGCCGATCAGTACCGTGTTTTTGCTCCGGTGCAAGGCATACTATCGCGGCTCCACGTTGCCGTTGGCGATAGTGTCAGCAGCGGGATGGTATTGTTCGAAGTCAAATCCGATGACCCCACCATTCGCCTTCGGAGTGCGGAGGAAGCTCTCCGCTTTGCACAACTGATGGCGGACACTATAGCATCGCCGCAGCTTGGAGAATTACGCGCACAGCAAGAGAGCACGCGCATTCGCTACGAGCTGGATTCATCGTACTTCGAGCGCATTCGCACTGCCTACGCCGCGGGTGCCGTCCCAGCAGCAGAATACGACCGTGCATACGCAACAATGGTAAGCTCGCGGGCAGCATACCAGGCAGCGCGCGCACGCTACATGGCAGCACAAACAACCGCACGCAACCAACTCCTGCAGGCACAGCGCCAGTTCGAGCTTGCAAAAACAACGCTCGATAATTTCCGGGTAACCGCCGCAGTCAGCGGTCGTGTGCTTACAAAGTATCGGTCCGTCGGCGAACAGGTCACAACACAGCAACCTGTTTTGCTGCTCGGTCGGAGTAACGAGCGCTACCTGGACATTTACTGCGACATCGCCGATGCACACCGTCTCCGTCTCGGCGCACAGGTTCTCTACACACTCGACGCATATCCCGACAGCATTTTTACGGCAACAGTGACGACGATTTATCCTGCTGTTGATGTCTCAACGCAATCAATTCACCTGGAAGCTCGCTGTCAGAGTGCTCCACCGTTGCTGCTCACCGACATTGCCGTTCAGGCGAATATCATCGTTGCGCAGCGTCAGAAGACGCTGGCAATTCCACGGCGTGCTGTCGGTACCGATTCGACGGTTGTCCTTCGCAGTGGGGAACGGCGGAGGGTTCGGCTGGGCATTCGTTCGTTGGAGTTTGTCGAAGTTCTCTCCGGGCTTGCCGATGGTGACGAAGTTGTCGTTCCGTGATCCGACGCGTTCATGATACCGGCGAGCTGGCACGTCTATGCACGCATCATCATAACCCATCTGCGCTCACGGCGGCGACAGACGATTCTATCGGCACTGGGGATCACGTTCGGCATCAGCTTCTACGTTGCGATGGTCAGCTTTATGACCGGAGTCAACGAATTTCTCGAAGACATCATGCTCAGCGCCACACCGCACATCCGACTCTACAACGACGTTGCACTCGATTCGATCAGCATTGCGCAGCGATGGTTTGGTCGCCGAGCACTGGTTCTGCTCCACCATCCCAAAGTCGCCGAGCGGTCGCGAGCGATTCGGCATGCACCAGAAATCCTCGCTGCACTCAAACAGCAGCGTCAAGACATTGCGGGTGTCTCACCACGCGTGACAGCGCAGATTTACTACACCCAGGGCACGACCGAAGTACCGGGTTCGCTCGTGGGTGTTGATCTGATTGAAGAAAACAAACTCTTTGCGCTCTCGAGCAAGATCACGGCGGGATCGTTGCAGGCTGTGCTGACAACCGATGACGGAATCATGATCGGTGGTGGGCTTGCCGATAAACTCAACGTGCACGTCGGCGACCGCGTGCCGATCACGCTTCCCTCTGGCGTTCGGCGCTTGATGACTATTGCGGCAATCGTCCGATTCGGCATCGCGCAAATTGACAATGGGCAATCCTATGCAACACTGAAAACTGTTCAGCGATTGCTCGGCAAAGACCAACGTTATATCACCGACATCTACATCAAGCTGAACAACCGAGACCAAGCACCACGCCTGGCTGCGCTCTACGCACACCTATTCGGGTGTACTGCCGAGGATTGGCAAACGTTCAATGCAACAATCCTGGTCAGTTTTACCATCCGCAATATTCTCACCTATGCCGTCAGCATTTCGATGCTGATTGTTGCTGGCTTTGGCATCTACAACATTTTGACCATGATGATACTCGAAAAGCTCAAAGACATTGCGATTCTCAAGGCAATGGGATTCGGGCAGCGAGATATTCGCGCAATTGTTCTGGGGCAGTCGCTTGCGCTCGGTATTGCGGGTGGCAGCACAGGGCTTGTCGTTGGATTTTTGATGTCGCTCGGCATTTCGCGCGTTCCCTTCCGCAATGAATTCTTGCCAGGCATGGAATATCTGCCTGTCAAATTTTCGCTCCTCTACTACGCGGTCGCCATAATCTTTGCACTCGGATCGGCGGCAGTTGCAGGCGTCTTTCCGGCACGTCGTGCCGCCAGAGTTGACCCGGTCTCCATTTTGCGAGGGTAACGTGACAGTCCTGGAGGCACACAACATCGTCAAGTATTTTACCGAGCCAGTACCGTTCCAGGTCTTGCGGGGCATCTCGCTCACGGTAGAGCAAGGTGAATTTGTTTCGATCGTCGGGAAATCTGGCTGCGGGAAATCAACGCTTCTCTACGTTCTCTCGACGCTCGATACCGACTACAACGGGACGCTGACGATCGCCGATACGCTGCTGACCGGTAAAGACCAGGATGAGCTGGCGCACTTCCGCGGAGAGCACATTGGCTTCATCTTTCAGTTCCACTTTCTGTTGCAGGAGTTCACGATTCTCGATAACGTGGAACTGCCTGCACTCAAGCTGGGCAAAGAACCGCCCGACCGCATTCGCGAGCGCGCCATGAGCTTGCTCGAGACAATGGGCATCGCCGACTACGCACACCGACCGGCAAAGCAACTGTCCGGCGGTCAGCAGCAACGCGCCGCTATCGCACGCGCGCTCATCAACCAACCTACCCTCGTCATCGGTGACGAGCCAACTGGAAATCTCGATTCCGAGAACACTGCGACTGTCCTCGACCTGCTCGATTCAATCTGCCACGCAATGGGCCAAACCGTCATCATCGTTACGCACGACACCGAAGTTGCCAACCGTAGCGATCGCATCCTGACAATGGCAGATGGAAAAATCGTTGCAGAACACCGTCCTGGCTAATGCTCCAGCGCTGATGGCAGGTCGGTATGCATGAATTCGAAACCAGCAGAGAGTAATCGCCCTGGATAGGCGCGTGTACTGTCGGTCAGTGTGCACGCCATTTCACCGAGCACCAGCCGCAATACCAATTCCGGTACCCGACCATAGACCGGGCGATGATATCGCCGAGCCAGCGTTCGCATAAATGTTGTCATGGTTACAGGTTGCGGTGCAACGATATTGAGAGCCCCTGCGATTGAGTCACGCTCAATGATCCACTCGATAGCTCGCATCACATCGGCAAGAGCAACCCACGAAAGCCACTGCCGACCACTGCCCGGAATGATGGCACCAACGGTTGATACAATTGGCTCCAGTTTGCCGAGCATACCACCACCAGAACCGAGCACAACCCCGATTCGCAACCGAACCACACGGCAAAATGGCTCTGCCTGGCACGCCGTGTCCTCCCACGCTGCGCAAAGGTCCGATAGAAAACCGATACCTTTCGGGGAATCATCGCTCAGAAGCTCATCGCCACGGTTGCCATAGTATCCAACGGCAGACGCGTTGATGAGCACACGCGGGGCAGGCTCTGCTGCAGCAATCGCCTCGACCAGCCGGCGCGTTGGCTCCAGCCGACTCGATCGGAGAACAGCTTTCCGCCGCTGAGTCCAGCGACCACCAGCAATGTTTTCACCACAGAAATTCACCACAGCATCGGCACCGGCAATCACCGTCGCCAGGCGATCATCCCAGCCAGCAAGCTCAGCGCTGCTGCCAAAACGTTGTCGAGCGTGAGCGGTGTTCCGCACAACTGCCACCACACGATCGCCACGCTGGCGAAGGGTCTGCACCAGTGTCCGTCCAAGAAAGCCAGTAGCACCGGCAATGACAACTGTTGCCATCAGCAGAAGTCTTCGAAATTGTTAGCGTCCTTGCACGACGATGCGTTTTCGGTGTAGTTCACGATCGCCGATGCGCACTTCCAGGACGTAGTCACCGGCAGGCATCAGCCGACCTTTATCGTCGCGCCCATCCCATTCGATGTCGTACACACCCGGACGCTGCTCTTGATCGAGCAACCGTCGGACAATGAGCGCGGTTGTTGAGTACACAACTGCTTGCACGCGCGCAGTCTGGTGAACACGGTAACTCATGCGCGGTGAGACATCCTCGGTGAGTCCTAAAAACGAGCCAATGCTGCTCATCGGGATGCTGACAGCACCACTTTGACCAGCGCGCCAGATGGGCATTGCTGTTGCGCTGGCAATAGCAACTTGCCGCTGGACAACCTCGCGCGGATCGGGCTGGAGAATACGCTCCGAGAGCGTCATGTTGCGGAGTGCTGCTTGCCAGGGGGACTCTAACTCGGAACGGCGTCGAACAATCTCGAAATCACTGAGGATGCGCTGGATATCCAATGCTAAACGGACCGACGGGGGCAGTTCCAGTTGCAGTGCACGCAGGTAGAGTGTATCTTGCTCGGGTGCAAAGACGCCTGCTTTTCCGCCCGGCAAGCTATCCGGATGCACCGCTTGATAGGGTCGTTCTTGCAGAACCGACGCCGGCGATCGCTCTGGTGGATTCAGCGGTGGCTGCACCTGCTGCGCACGGGCGCTTATGAGGATTCCGCACCACGCTATCAGCCACAGGTACCGCATCGAAAGCAGAGCGTCGCTTACTGAGAGCTACCGAAGAGGCGCTGGCGTTCTTCATCGCTGAGCAATTCACCAAGCGTAATCCTGTTTGGATTGCCCGTGCGATGCTCCCGCGGCTTCGGTGGTGCCGCAGCAGAACCTTCCCGCGGCGGACCGAAGAGTTCATCTTCTGGCTCAACTCGCGGCTCGACGATGAAGGATTCGTTGTCTGGATCAATCTCGACAACCGTCACAGCCACGATGTCGCCCGGACTGTAGGGAATCCGTTTGCCTTTGAGGACCGAGCGCATATGCGACCGCGGCATAAAGGCATCAACTTCACCGCCGATGGTCAGCAGAACACCCGGTCCGCTCACTTTTCGTACAACACCGGTTGTATGGAAGCCACGCGGATATTTGCTCACAAATCCTGGCCAGGGATTTTCCGATGTGCGGCGAAGCGACAGGTCAATTTGCTCGCGCTCGGGTTTGATCTCGATAACGACGACCTCCACCTCTTGCCCCTCCTGGAGGACATCGCGTGGATCAGAGATGCGCCGTGTCCAGGACAGTTCGCCGACCCGAAGAAGTCCTTCGATGCCCTGCTCCAGCTCGACAAACGCGCCAAAGGGCACCAGTCGCCGCACAACACCGCGGTAGCGCTCGCCGATGCGGTAACGCTCAGCGACAGTCTGCCACGGCGATGGCTCGAGCGCTTTCATGCTCAGCGAAATTTTATCATGCTCTGGATCAATCTCGACAATTTGGGCGCGCACCCGATCACCACGCTTGAAGGTGCTCGACAGATCAGCTGGTGGCTGGTGCGACACCCGCGAAATATGCACCAAGCCATCAAAGCCGCCAATGTCCACAAACAGCCCGAAGCTTTGCACCGAGGTGACGGTGCCTTCGACGATGTCGCCGACGGCGATGCTGCTATAGAACTGCTGGCGCAGTAGTGGGCGCCGCGTCACAATGAACGAGATCCGCCCGGCTTCATCTTTGACAATCTCGGCGATGTGCACCGGAAGATCGCTCCCGACGGCAGCCTGCAATTCCTCGTTGGTTGGGCTTTTCTTGAGGAAAAACTGGGACGACGGCAAAAACATTTTGATGCCCTCGTAGATGACCCGTAAGCCACCGCGAATGCGCTGGGCAACGTGGACCGTAATGGTCTCTCCCCGCTCCATGATGCCCTGCAGTCGCGCCAGCAGCTCATCGGTCACCACCACCGGTGCTGGTTTTTCTTCGACTGGTGGTAGCTCGATTTTTTGGAATGGCGTTGGTTCGACCGGCTGTGTAGATGCCGGTGCAGCGCTGGCATCGGGGGAGCCTGGCGCTTGCGGAGGCGCATTTTCACTGCTGGAAGCTGGTACAGATGCATCGGCAGCCGAATCGGCTGCTTCGGCGATTGTTGATGGTGCCGGAGTCTCCGATGGTGGTTGCGTTATCGGCTCGGTGTCGTTGTGCTGGGCAGCATCGGCTTGCTCAGCAGTCGGTGCTGCATCGGGACGAAGCTGGTGTTCGCTCATGGACGTTGTGGCGATTGTGAAGACTGACCGCTCCCGGTAGCGCGGGGAACGGGTTGCGAATATACAAACGGCGCTCAACGCTACTGCAAGCGGTAGAGCTGCTCACGAGCGATTCGATGAACAGGCTCGGTCAGGAAGCGGTCGAGGACAGCAATGCCTTCTTGCTGCGCGGGAATGGGCACCATGCGTTGAGCCTCGGCACAACCGAGCCAGCAGTAGTCGCAGTGTTCACTGAGCCGAAGGACTGCTGTCGGCGAAATAAGCGCTCCAAAAGCAATCGTTAGCGAGAGCGCATCATTGTCCCGGTCGTAGTACGTACCCGTAACCGGCAGCGACCACCACTGGAGAACAGCGACCCCTGTTTCCTCAGCAAGTTCGCGCTGTGCAGCTGCAAAGGCGGTTTCGTTCGGCTTGATTTGCCCGGTAATGCATTGCCACAGTCCGGGGTAGCGCGTGTCCTCAAGGGAGCGGCGCAGCAGCAGATGTTCCCAGCCGCTCTGGCTAAAACGGGCTACGTGGACTTGTACCAGCGTTGATACAATGCGTGCCATGGTTCTTGGCTTGCCAGTGGCTCGATGACCGATGCCGGCACCGACGCTGGGAAAATTTCACTGAGTTCGACCTGCGACAGACGCCGCCATGATCCGGGAGCGATACCATCAATCGTGATGGTGCCAATCCGATAGCGCTCCATCCCGATGACCTCCAGTTCGGCATCCTTGAGCACACGGTAAATATCGCGCGGACTGGGATTGACAACCACGATGGACAACCATGCGTATCGCTTAGTCTTGCGGATCAGTTCGACGCGCACGGCGCTATCATTGGACGGATCGAGTGCCTGAAGCTGCGCGGCAATGGTATTGAGAGTACGCTTGGTCGGTGCTTTATGAACCTTGACGTGGTACTCTTTTTCCATCAAATCGAACAAGCTCTTGCCAGTGACGCGCTGCTCGGGATCGTTGGTGACAATCACCAATCCACCGACGCTTTTTGCCAGTGGTCCGACGGGGATATACCAGCCACGTTTTTTCATCAAAAAGTTGAACACATGGCGGCTGTTGGGTTCGCGGCTGCCAGCATAGTGCCGCGGTTTGTTGAGCACGATGTAGATGTTGCGCGGTGTATGGTGCAGCAACAATCCATCAACACGTACCGCATCGTGGAGTAGGCGAACGGTATAGACCGGTTCGCGAACAATGCGGTCGTTGACGGTGACCACGTGTTCTTTGATGGCGCGCTTTGCCAGCTTGCGAGAGCAGTAGAGCAACCGGACCAGGGCACGCACCACTGTTGTCGGGCGCGGAGTAAGCCGATTGCGATCGGCTGGCTCGATGTACGGTAGGCGGCGGCGGAAGCGTGGACGACCGGGGCGCTCACGATCGAACCCTCGATCGCGACGGAACGGACGATCGCCCCGCGGACGACGCGACGGATAGTAGTCGCGCCCTCTACCACTTGCCGGCGGCTGGCGATAATCCCACGGAGATTTCCGCCATGGTTCCGATGGCTCCGGTGGGAAAAATCGTCGCTGGTCATCAGCCGAAGGCGATGCCTCGTACGGCTTGACACTAACAACAGAGCGAACAATCCTGCGGCGCGGCGGACGATACGACGGCTGGTCTTCCGAATGGTGGTGTCCGTTTTCTGGCATATCCGCGTCGCTGTAGTCGTGCAGATTATCCATCGTTCCTCCAAACACTATAGTTGTGCGACAAGCGTGGTGGTGTATGCATCATTTCGCATTCTGCCGTGCATCCGTCGGAGGCACACCCTAACGGTAAGGCACGATACACGCGCGAACAGAACTGCATGGCACGATTGTTCCCACACGGAGCCACGATGACAGTGGCGGTGTTGTTCCCCTGTATCGCTGCTCGATGTGGCATTGATTGCGCTGGAAGCGCCGATAGGCACAGAGCATCTGTTCGCCGATTCTTTTCAGTGGGCAACAACGATTGTGCCAGGTGATTATTGTTGCAACGGTAGCTCTTCCCAGACGCCCATGCGAGCAAATTTTTCATGACGGCGGCGCACCAGCTCGTCGGCGTCTATCGTGCGCAGGTGCGCAAGCTCTTCGAGCAACACCTGCCGCATGGTGGCAAACATTGCATCCGGGTCGCGGTGCGCACCACCGACCGGCTCCGGAATAACGCGGTCAACAATGCCGTGCCGCGCTAAGTCGTGGGCACACAGTTGCAATGCTTCAGCGGCTTGCTCTTTGTAGTCCCAGCTCCGCCACAGAATCGAAGAGCACGACTCCGGCGCAATGACCGAATACCACGCATTCTCCAGCATCAGGATACGGTCGCCGACGCCGATACCCAGCGCGCCACCGGAAGCACCTTCGCCGATGATGACAACGATGATCGGGACACGCAGCCGAGCCATGACAAACAGGTTGCGCGCGATTGCTTCGGCTTGCCCGCGCTCTTCTGCCTCGATACCCGGAAATGCACCCGGCGTGTCCAGCATGGTGATGACGGGACGACCGAATCGCTCTGCCAGTTCAAACAGACGGCGTGCCTTGCGGTATCCTTCAGGATTGGGCATCCCAAAGTTGCGGTAGAGGTTCGTTTTGGTATCGCGTCCTTTTTGGTGACCGACGGCAACAACCGCGTGTGGACCAATCCGCGCCAATCCACCGACAATGGCAGGATCGTCGCGATAGCACCGATCGCCGTGCAATTCGACAAATTCATCGAACGAGTGCGACAGGTAATCGAGCGTGTACGGACGCTGCGGATGGCGTGCCAACTGCACACGCTGCCACCGCGTCAGCTTTGAGTAAATCTCCACGCGCAATTCTACGATGCGACGCTCTAAGTCGGCAATTTGCTCATCAAGATCGAGCGTACCCGCCAGCGAACGCATCTCGGCAACTTTTTTTTCCAGCTCGATAATTGGCTTTTCAAAATCCAGTGTGTAGCTCATACCACCGTATTCCGTTGTTGGAGACTGCGGAAAAGAATTTCCACGTCGAGCGCCGGACTGTACTCGGTCACGTAGTACTCATTGAGCCGCGCAATCAGGGCATCGCTGCGCACTGCAACCGGCACCAACGACGCTAAACTCACAATACCCTCACGAATCCCGACGTAATGCGACGTTGCGCTCGGATACAGACCAACGACCGACTTTTCGCCACGCAGAACACTCCACCATCGCCGAAACCATGCAGCAAGCGACCGCCGCCACAAAATTACAACCACCCATCCCAGCACCAGTGCAGCAATTGCGATCGCAATATCACTGAGTCGTTTGAGCAGTCGGTAGCGCAAGCGGAGCAACGGCGGAAGCACAAGTCGGCGCGCTCCAACGTCGGCAATGATGCGCTGGGCATGCAGCTCCACATCGTCGTAGGCAAAGAAAAATCGCACGCGGCGCTGGGCAAGCTCCGACAGCGTTGCAATAACCTCACTCCGCGGAATGCTGCGGTCGGTCACAATCACTTCCGAGATGCTCTGCTCGACCACTAAGCGCGACACGTAATCCCAATAACCGATGATCGGATAGCCAGCAAACGATTCGGCGGTCGTCGGTTCAACAGCCACCACGCCCACAATCGTAACGGGCGCCATCTGCGACGAAATCGTCTCGATAATCTGCCTGGATGCATCGGTCATTCCCACAACAACAGCGCGGCGCTGCGTCCTTACGCTGTAGCCTCGTTCCCGATACCGCAGCAAAAAGCGAAGCACGCTGGAGCCAGCCATCGAAAGTCCAACGGTCATCAGCACCACACCCCGACTGAAGGCATACTCCTTCCAGTAGTAGGTCAGCGACGAAAGCACAAAGAACGTCGCCAGATACCCCATCACGGCGTTGCGAACGCGGTAGGTGTACTCAAAGTACTCCCCAACGGCAATCATGCTGATCATCACCACGATGCTCAGCACAATGAAAACCGTCGGGTATGCATACGATTGAAAGCCAAACGGACTGCCGAAGCGGATTGTTGTTGCCAGTAGCAGCATCGCGTTTGCGATCAGAACATCGGCAACCATAAGCAGGATACCACGCCGATACTGCGCCAGGTGCGCCAATAGCTCTCGCAGTCGAATAGCTGCGTGCAGTATCGAGAGCAACCAGCGGTTGGAACTATAGTGCTTCCGCACAAACTGCACCATGGCGTCGTAGAACACCCGCACATCATTGATGCGGCTGCGTCGTGTGCTTTCGCCCTTGAAGTGCACAATGCGTGTGGTCGGGACATACGCAGTGCGATACCCCGCCTTCAGCATCCGATAGCACAGGTCCAAATCCTCGGCATACATGAAGTAGTCAGGGTCGAATCCTCCGATGGCGCGGAGCTGTTCGGTTCGACAGAACATGAACGCTCCTAAGACGGCATCCACGTAGTAGGTTTCGTCGGGGCTGCGGAACGATTGGTTATACTGCGCAAACAGGCGCGATCGCGGGAACAGCGCTTGCAGCCCGAACAGTTTCGTAAAGGCTGCCCAGGGCGTTGGGAATCCCCGCCGGCACTGCGCCTGGAAGGTACCATCGGCGTTGAGCAACTTGCAGCCGCAAATGCCAACCTCCGGATGCTCATCCATGTACGCGATCATTGCCGCAATCGTATCCTCAGCCAGAATGGTATCAGGGTTCAAAATGAGTGTATAGCGTCCACGCGCACGCTCGATGCCAATGTTGTTGGCGCGACCGAAACCGATGTTCTCATCGAGCGCGATAAACTCAACCCACGGAAACAGTGGCGCCAAGCTCGAAACGGTCGCATCCTGCGATGCATTATCCACAACGATGACCTGCAAAGAATGCGTCTGCCGGCAGCGCTCGATGGACTCCAAGCACTGCCGCAGATACTGCCGCACGTTATAGCTTACGATGACGATCGTGACATCAACAGCAGCATTCATCCCTTAGAGCTTCCGTCGTAACGCTAACAGTTTGAGCTTCCAAACAATCCAGGCTGCCTCGTAGATGATCGAGCGACTCATTTTGGAGACACCGTCGGTGCGGTCAACAAAGATGATGCTGATTTCCTCGATACGCGCACCCAATCGCCAGGCGCGGAAATTCATCTCGATCTGGAATGCGTAACCATTGGAATGGATCGCGCTCAGATCAATGCGGCGCAGAAGGTCAGCCCGAAATGCTTTGAAGCCGCCGGTTGCATCGCGCACCGGCATGCCCGTTATCAGGCGGGTATAGAGATTGGCGGCATAGCTCAACAGCAAGCGACTCATGGGCCAGTTGACAACATTGACGCCACTGACATAGCGCGAGCCTATGGCAACGTCGGCATGGTCAAGCGCAGCCACCAGGCGTGGCAGGTCATCGGGGTTATGCGAAAAATCAGCATCCATCTGGCATATCACCGAATAGCCGCGCTCGAGTGCCCAGGCAAATCCCTCGCAGTAGGCTGTTCCCAGTCCTAACTTGGCGGGTCGCTCCAGCAACGCAATCTGTTGATCTTGCGCCATCAACGCGCGCACACACTCGGCAGTACCATCAGGGGAGTTATCGTCCACGATCAAAATATCCATCGCTGGCATAGCCCGATGTATGGCAGCTATCAGTCGCTCGATGTTTGAGCGCTCGTTGTAGGTCGGGATGACAACAATGGATCGCTGCATTCGTATCAAACCAATGTTAGGCTATGCCCTGACCGCGAACAATCACGACTATCGTGCGAATGATGATTTCAATGTCCAGCCGCAAGGATATGTTCTCGATGTAGTAAAAGTCGTCCTGCAAGCGTGATCGTATCTCCTGAAGCATATCGGCATGGATGCTTCGCTGTCGCCGGACCTGCCACCAACCTGTCATCCCTGGTCGCACGATGTGACGTCGAGCATAGTAGGGGATCGCCTGAGAAAATCGCTCAACGAAACTCACCTGTTCTGGTCTCGGTCCCACCAAGCTCATATCTCCTTTGAGGACATTCCAAAATTGCGGTATCTCATCCAGGTACAAGCGGCGAATAATTCCCCCCACGCGCGTCACCCGTGGATCATTGAGCTGTGTCCAGGTTCCATCCCACCGCCCGTGAGTCATCGAGCGAAACTTGTACAGCTTGAACGGACGATTTCCTCGCCCAACCCGATATTGTGTGTAGAGCACAGGACCGGGAGAATCCAGCTTGATTGCCAGCGCAATGAGCAGCCACAGTGGCAAGCCTGCTATCAAAACGACTGCACTGACGGTGATGTCCATAGCTCGCTTGACAAGCGCTTGCCACGGCTTGAGCAGATGCGGCGACACTTCAATGAGCGAGACACCATGCAGCGACAGCGCCCGCACCGTTCCCATGACTGCATGGTACAGATCGGGCACGATCATAACCTGTGCGTTCCGCTCCGCCGCAGCATTGACCAGCTCCACAATGCGGTCGTGATCAGCATGGCGAAATGCCAGAATGCAGACTGCTGGTTCCAGCCGCGCCAGTACCGCCGAAAACTCCGCTGGCGTCCCCACGACCGGCACGTCCTCGGTGCCAACGTTCTGGCACTCACACACTGCCCCGACCAGCACATACCCATAGCGTGTGTGGCGATCGAACTGAGCGAGGAATTCTGCAACGCCTTCAGCATCCCCAACCAGCAGCGTCGGGAATGTAATGATCCCCTCAGCACGAAAACGCAACTGAATCCGCCGCACGCCATACCGAAATGCGATGACCGTAACCCCGACCAGCAGCGTGTAGGCAACAAGCTTCGAGCTGAACCAGCCACTGTCGAGAAGCATTGCCACGATCGGTATCGCACCACCGACGCTGATGGCTTTCAACACGGCAAACGCTTCATCGAAGGGAGATCGCACCAGCCAATTGCGGTATAATCCAGCAAGCCAGAATAACCCGATCCAGTACACCACCGCAGCAGCGAGCACACTCCAGAAAAATTCCGGTGTTCGTACCGCCGGGTGGAACGTACTCTCTCGCAGTCGCAACAGGTAGAACACAACCATCGTCGAGACGACAGCAGCAACGTCGGCGCTAAGCTGAAACAGTGCGGGGCTGGCTTTCGCCATTCGGTGTCGGAAGGAACGCTCGCGCGGCATCGGTAGCGAATCGAGCACCGACTCTATCTTCCCACCGTGCGCATGCTCTGCTGCTGGCATCAGTTGGTGCGTAAGAAGTTGATCAGCGACAGAACCGAAAATACAAGTCCCGCCAGCCCACCAGCAATCCCGATGTAGGCACTAATCCGCTGGATTTGTGCACCGATTGGTTCATCGGGTGGATGCGGCACGTAGATGCGATCGCCGGGTTCGATCTGCGTTGCATCTAGTGGAGTCCACACGCCTGTTTTGCCTTTGATCACCCGTTCACGTCCGCTATCAGCAAGCTCAGTACGTCCCCCCGCCCGAGCGATGTAGTATTCAGCATCTCTGCCGGGCTGATACTCAACAAAGCCAGCTTTGTTGACCTGACCGTAGACGTACACCACGTTCGGCGAGGGCGGCACAACGATGACATCGCCATCAGCGAGCACCACGTTATCTTGGTCGCTTCCTCGCTCGAAGCATGCGGTAAAATCGCACGCCACCAGCGGACGCCGCGCCAATTCGTCCACGAAAAAGCGGAGCGTATCTTCCGGCACAAGGTTTGTATACTGAAGCCGCCGCATCCGCTCGATGTAGGGATTGGGAGGTAGAATGCTACCGCCCGCCTGGTCTGGCTCTCGGCGCAGAATGTACGCCAGAGTTAGAGCAGCACGCTCGGTAAAACCGCCAGCCTCTTCGATAACATCGCGCAGTCGCGTTTGCCATTGCACGATGGGGTAGGCACCCGGTCGCCGCACCTCGCCGATGATACGCACACTTCCCGTCGTTGTTGGTTCCGGCCGGATACGCTCCACCACAACGACAGCCCCTGGTTCGAGCAGGACATCCTCGGAGAGCACATTCATCTGGCTATCGGCGCGCACCGCTATTCGCTGTCCGCCTTGAATGAGCCATATTGCCCCGCTTTCGGGCAGCAATGCTCCACCTAACTTGAGCAGGAACGACAGCCGGTCGCCACGCCGAAAGACGGTCGTGCGGGGGCGAGCCACTGCCCCCTGAATCGTGATGCGCGGCAATTCAACCTGCTCCCGCGGTACAACAATGACATCGCCTTCGCGCAGGTAAGGATTGTGTGCACCGTTGGGTTCCAGCAGTGCTTTTTCTCCATCCACCACACTAGTGCTGCCATCGCTATGGCGGATTAAGATCGAGCGGAGCGAACTGGGCGGCAGAAAGTCATAATCCCGCCACAAGAGCTGCTCATCGCGCGAGAGATCGCCGATCTGCCCGAACGACCGCTGCACGGCGCGCTGAATCTCTGGTTCGGTGCGCTGTTGAGCGCTACCCTGCATCGCCAGCCGCAACAGCGTCATCAGCCGCATCGAGGCTGGCACAGGATAAACGCCCGGAAACAGGACGTTCCCCTGCACCGTGACGTACACCGTTCGCGCTCGCCGCAAGCCAACGTACACCGGTATGGCAGGCGTACGCTGGCGATAGAGCGCCAGGAGCGTATCGCGCACCTGCCGGAGCGTCATGCCTGCAACCGAGATCATGCCAATGCGCGGAACAAGCACCATGTTCTCCGGACTCACCACGGCGTACTCTTCCAGCGCAGCCGCATCGAGCTTTTGGATGACAATCACATCCCCAGGTCCAACGACATAATGTTCGGCACTGACAACGTTGTCGCTCGGCGTCTGTTCTGCCCGGAGGGATGATTCCTGCTGCTGCCGCAATTGCTGCGGCGCAATCGGGCTCAGATCGGTCGCTGTCGGGAACCCAGCAACCTGCCCCCACAACGGGACTGCGATAAGCACCGATGCAACGACAAAGAGGATTTTCACTCAACTGATGGGATAGTGCAACACACCGTAGTAGAGCGCGCAAAAATACTTGTGCCCCTTTGGCGGCTCGATAGCGGTGCTCGCATCAACAAACGCCAAGGATGTTGTCGGCGATTATTCGAGCAATTCGTTCGGCAGCCTTTCCATCCCACAGGGGCGGAATGCAGCGGTCGCGTTCGGGACGGTGCAGTACCAGGTCGAGTGCTGCCCGAATTCGCTGGCGCTCGGGCGGTACGAGAACATTCGTGCCGCATTCGAGCGTTATTGGGCGTTCGGTAGTTGTGCGCAGCGTAATGCACGGAATGCCCAGCACGGTGGTTTCCTCCTGAATCCCACCCGAATCGGTTAGCACCACTGCTGCCTGCCGAAGCAGCGCCACAAAATGAACGTACCGCTGCGGCTCCAGAAGACGCAGGTTCTGTGCACTGGCTACTTGGTCCTGCAGATTGAAACGTTCGATCGTCTGACGTGTGCGTGGATGAATGGGAAAGATAACCGGCAAGCGCTCGGAAAGCTCGGCAAGGACCTCCAGCAGCATCGCCAGTTGCTGGCGATCGTCCACGTTGCTCGGACGGTGGAGAGTGACAACCGCATAGTGACCGGGCTCGAGCCCCAGCTCAGCGACAATCGGGCATTGTTCGATGCGAGGCATCGCAGCCAGGAGCGAATCAATCATCGTATTGCCGACAAAAAAAACACGCTCGGGCGGAATACCTTCGCGGCGAAGATTTTCGACGCCGCTCGGTTCAGTGCAGAAATGCCAATCGCAGATCGCATCGGTTGCAATGCGATTGATTTCCTCCGGCATGCTGCGGTCGAAACTGCGAAGTCCTGCCTCGATGTGCGCCGTCTCGATGCCAAGCTTGACGGCTGTCAGCGTGCAGGCAATCGTTGAATTGACATCACCGACGACGACAACAAGGTCTGGCATCCATTCCCGGCAGACTGGCTCAAAGGCAAGCATGATGCGGGCTGTTTGTTCTGCATGCGATCCACTGCCAACGCCCAAGTAGAACGCTGGCGCTGGCAGTTCGAGGTCCTCGAAAAATGCCTGACTCATGGTGTAGTCGTAGTGCTGCCCCGTATGGCAAATCGCATGCTCGATGGAATCGGCATAGGCTGCCAGTGCGCGTGCCAGTGGCGCGACCTTCATAAAGTTTGGACGAGCACCGACGACGGACAAAACACGACGCTTCATTGAACACCCCAACGATAGGTCACGCCAAGGCGGACAGGAAACAGCAGCCCGAGTTCATCGCCGGTGAGACACTCGATTTCAGCACTCCAACCGAGCGACGCCGCGATCACACCGCGCACGCCAAGTCCCCAGAACACGACTGGTGCTCGTGCTAAATACCACGCAGGCATCACCGCTGTATCCTGCGGTGGATTGCGTCGGTAGCGCTCGCCGAGTGTGGCACCTGTGCCAAGTCGCAGAAACGGCGCGGTTCCCTGCCCTGCCGACCACATCAGCGAAGCGCGAAAAATCCAGCCGCGGTAATCATCGAGCAGCGCAACCGGCGACGCGCTGGCACGAACGTACTCGGTGCCGAGCGTAGCAAAAAGCGGAAGATCAAACAGCACTGACTCCAGCGGAAGACGCACGGCAATTTCCACACCCGCTGCCGCACCGCGCCAGAGACCATCGTTGAATAATCGCGGTGCCGACGGTGCGCTCGCGACCGACAAGCCCAGCAAAACCTGTGCATGCATTCCTGCGCATGCAATGCAAAGAGCAACAAGACCCCGCATCACTTGTTCCGGCTCCGCTGAAGCTGTTCCATGTAACGCTCGATGAGTTGCTCGTAATCCTTGGTGTAGCCCAGTTGCCAGGTGCGCAGCATGTCCCGGTATCGCTGGAGCTGTTCGAGTGCTTTCAGCCGCAGTTCTGAGGGGCTTTGGCGCTGGACGTCTTCACCGGGTCGGGATTGGCGTGTTTTTTCGTAGTCGCGTTCATGCATTGAGCGTGTCGCATCCAGCAAGCGGGAGAGAATCCTCTCCATTCGTCGCTGCGTTTCGGGTGTCACTGTTCCGCTCTGCATATCGCTCAAGACTTCCTTCATATCCTGGGCAACGCGGTCCAGGTCACCGAGTGCTTTGCGTTTACCATCGGCTTCTTTTTCTTCGCGGGCGAGTTCTTCGATGGACTTCATCACACGACCTTGCTGGGCAGCGATACGTCCGAGCTGCTGGCGTTGCTCCTGAGTGAGTTCACCCTGCGCGCCGAGCTGCTGCATCGCGTTATTGATTTGCTGTTGCATGCCGGCAGCCTCCATCAAGCGCTGCATGAAGCTTGCGCCGGGTTGCATACCGCCAGGGCGGAGCTGGGAGCTTTCGCCTTCACCATCGCCTTCGCCCGGGTTATTCCCGTTCATTTGCTCGAGCATGGCTTGCATCTGGCTCATCGCTCGATTCATTGCCCCCATTGCTGATTGCTGCATCTGGCAGGCACCGTAGTTGTTGCGCTGCTCCAGCGAGGCTTGCGCTTCTTGCATTTTGCGGAGCGCTTGTCCAAGCTGGCGTGCCATGTCGGGCGTCAGCGCGGGCGTTTGTCGCGAGAGTGCATCCAATCGCCGCGCCAGGTTCATCAACTGCTCGCGCAGTTGCTGCTGGCGTTGCATGGCGCGGTTCATCATCGCCGAGTTCGGGTCGAGTTGTTGGGTTTGCTCCGACAGCTGCTCTTGCTCCTTGGACAGCTCGGCTAAGTCCTGGAATGCTTGCTGCATCTGGCGGGCAATCTGGCGCATCTCGTTTTTGCGCATTTCCTGTCGGGCGCGTTTTATCGCTTCGGCGAACCGCTTCATGCGGTCGGCAGACTTCTGCATGGATTGGCGAGCGCGGTCGAAGTCGCCTTTTTGGAGCGATTGCTCGCTCTGCTCCATCGAACGCTCGGACTGTTCCTGCTGCAATTGCTCTTCAGCCTGGCGCAATTGCTCCTGGACGTTTTTGCGTTGGTCAATCCGCGCCTGTTCAGCAAGCTGCTGGAGCTGGCGAAATTCTTGCTGAAGCTGTTTCTGTTCCTCGGCGAGCTGCTGTTGCCGCTGGGCAAGCTCCTGGCGCGCCCGTTCATCGTTGGGATTGGTGTTGGCAGCTTGTTGCTCTAACTGGCGCTGCTGCTGCTCGAGCTGCTCGGCACGACGCTGCAGCTCGTCCATCTTCTGCTGCGCTTGAATGCGCTTGAGCAGCTCAATGGCTCGCTCGACGTTTTTGCGGAATTGCTCTTCGTCGAAACGGAAATTGCGCATCGCGCGCTCGATGTCTTGTGGGGTTAGCTGCTTGAGTGCACGCTGCATTTCCTCAATAGCGCGCCGCAGCTCATCGGAGTTGATCTCCTGCATGAGCTTTTGCAGTTCCATGTATTTCTGGAGCGTCTCCGGTGAGAGAGCACGGTTCTCGTTGAGCAGCTTTGTCATCTCCTCCAACTGCTGCTGGGCTTGCTGGAGTTTTTGCTGGAGCTGTTCCTGCTGACGGAGCGCATTCTCCAGCGACTTTTCGCTCTGCCAGGAGGGCTGTTGCTGCTGCTTGAGCAGCTCGCGATGAAGCTCATCCATCGAACGCGCCAGTTCTTCGGCTTTGCGCTTGACCTCCTCCAACTGGCGTTCGGTTGAGCGTTGAGCCTGCTGCGCTTGCCGGAAGACTTCCTCCAGCGATGGAAGTCGCACCTGGAGTGTCGCCGTGCGAGCGCTCTTGGGACCAGAGACGACGTCGTTATCGAAAACTTCCAGGTAAAACTCATACTTGTCCTGCGGCGATATTCCGAGCAAATTCAGGTTCCAGGTATAGGGCACTTCCAGAGCAGTACTGCTCAGCGACGGAAGCGGAATGTCTGTTGTGCGCCATTGCGTTTCAGCCGCAGCATAGCGAGACTCTACCAGCCGGCTTTTGATCACCAGCCGCGTAAAGCCGTAGTCGTCGGCAATGCTGACGCGGATTGGCAGCAGGGCATCGCGTCCGACCGTTGCATCGCTGCGCGGCTCGAGCAGTGCAATCGTCGGACAGGCATCCTGTTCTACCCTGAGCGTATAGCGAATCGGATCGGGTGTGGTGCGTCCCTGCTTGTCGCGGAGAACAATCCACCAAATCCCGCTCCGCTGAAGAATAAAGCTGCCCTCTGCTTGCGACCCATTGGTGCGAAGACCAATGCGAAGAGTGTCCAGAGTCGCCGTGCTATCGCCCAGCGGAACCATGAGGACCTGTGCAGCGACGATGTCTTTGTTGGCGCTCAGCCGAATTGCAGCACGCGAGCCACGCAATGCCACGATCTCAGCATTTGTTTCATCGTAGAGCAGCGTGGGGCGTTGGGCATAGCGTGGCTGCTCGATGCGGAGCTGGAACGACCGCACCATGGGGTAGTCACTGACGACGATGCGCCCAAGATTAGAGCGGACCTGCTGGTCGTACCACGGCGCTGCAGCAAAGAACTCGACGCTGCTTTTGAGCACGCCAAAATCGAACGCAAAGCGATTCGGAGCCTCCTGCCGCAGTGGGTACGCATCGAAATGTCCCTGCTCAATACTTGTCGACTGCGCCGTATCACTGTGTTCACGGACGTAGAGCTTCACCTCAGCCGGCACAACACCACTGACGGTGACGGTAACCCGCGCCGGTGTATTCCGCAGCACATCGGCTCGGATTGGTTCGACGCGGAGCGAAAACGGCGGTGGTGGGAGAAAGGGTTCGTTCCAGTGCAGAATGCGATACGCCGCATCGCGCATGGGCGCAACAGCAACAATCAGCCCCAGCGATACACCTATTGCCAACACCAGCAGCAGTATCCGGCGGCGATGTTCAGGATCAATGATGACATCGAAGCGGCGGCCGGCGACGGCGTGTTCGACTTCGGCGAAGGCTGCCTGCGCCAGTTCACCAGAACCAGCAATGCTTTTGCCTGGTGCAACAAGTTGTAGTGCGTTCAGCAGGCGGTCGCGAAGGTCCGGGTATGCGTTCCCCACGCGCAGGGCGATGTGTTCGATACTGGGACGGCTGGCTGCCAGTGTGCGCTGCCATACCCTCCGCAGCGGAAGGAACACGATTGCGGCAAGAGTTGCCGCTGCCCACAGAGTAGCAAGCCCCGTGCGAAACGGCACTCCACCATGGGCGATCATTTCAAGGGCAGCAATCAATGCAGCCGCGCTCGCGCTGAGCGCCACTGCAGCAAGAGCATCACGAGCAACCAGGGTTAGCGTTTCCTTCTGCCGTGCTGCTCGCAAACGAGCGATGATCGTTCGGTATGCGTCCATAGCTTAGGGTATTGCCTGCTGTTGACCGAGCACGTAAACAACGATGTTGGTACCCATCTTGAGCGCTGCTTCGCGCCGCTCGGGCGGATCGTGGTGTACATCGGGGTCAGCCCATCCATCGCCCGGATTGGATTCGTACGTGTAAAAAACGCACAGACGATTACCGATGAAGAGTCCGAACCCTTGTGGGGGCTTACCATCGTGCTCGTGAATTTTGGGCGGGCCGTACGGAAAATGAAAGTGGCAATGGTAGATCGGATGCGAAAACGGTAGCTCGACGAAGTCCTGATCGGGGAACACTTTCTTCATCTCTCGGCGGATGTAGGGATCGAGTCCGTAGTCATCGTCAATGTAGAGGAAACCGCCGCTTTCCAGATACACCCGCAGCCGCCGCGCTTCTGCTTCGGTAAACGAGACGTTACCATGTCCGGTCAAGAATAGCATCGGGTAGAGAAAAATGTTGTCGCTGCTGATGTCCACGTACTCATACCGGGGCTCGACGGCGATGTTTGTGTTCTGGCGGATGTACTGGAGCAGGTTCACTTCTGCCGAGGGATCATTGTACCAATCACCACCGCCGCTGTACTTGAGTCGGGCGATGCGGAAGCTGCTTTGGGGAGTTTGCTGTGGAGCACCAAGTCCTGACACCTGGGCATCGGCAGCCATCCCACCGCCAAGAGCCAAGCACAGACCCAGCACAGTTAGGATTCGCATTGCGTCGCTGCTGATTGGTAGAATGGTTCACTGGTACTGCGCCAAGTAACGATGAGCAGCTTTTTTTGTTGCTCTTCGAGCCAGGGCACACCGCGCAGGCGAAGGGGACGCTCAACAATCGTCGCCGAGGGAAATGCAGCACAGGCGGTGTTGATCTCCTGGCGTAAGTCGCCACCCTTAAGCAGCAGATGCATACCACCGGGTTTGACAAGCGCCGCCGTCCATTCCAGCAGGGTGCGTGTATCAGCAACCGCGCGTGCAATGATCACATCGAAGGCTGCGCGGTAGGACGGCTTTCGTTGGGCAAGCTCTTCAACGCGGGCACACTCAGCCTCGATAAAACGGTGACCCGTGTGACGCGCCAGCATCTCGGCAGTTCGCAGCTTTTTCCGCACCGAATCAACCAGCACCATCCGAAGGTCCGGACGCGCAATAACCAGCGGAATGCCCGGCAAGCCACCACCTGTGCCAACATCCATGCAGCGAGCTTTCTGGGGAATGTCCACTGCCGTCAGCACCGCAAGGGAGTGGAGAATATGGCGCTCGAAAAGGTGCTCGATATCCTTCCGCGACACCAAGTTGATGCGCTCGTTCCAATAGCGCAGCTCGCGCTCGTAGCGCTCAAACGCGTCGAGCTGCTGGCGATCGAGCACAATCCCATTGCTCGAACAAATCGTCCAGAAAGCGGCAAGGTCCACGCGGTCCTGTGTCGGTGGTATGTTTGCAGTGCCAGCAAAAATACTCGAAAACATTATCGCGATGGCAGCGCCGATTTTCTCTGTGATCATGACAACCTACAACCGTGCATGGTGCATCGAACGCGCCATTGCATCGGTTTTTGCGCAAACCGAGCAGCGCTGGGAACTGATCATCGTTGACGATGGCAGCACCGACCAGACACTGGAAATCGTCAAGCCGTATGTTCTGCAGTCCGATCGGATACGGCTTGTGCTCCAGTCCAATAGCGGTACTGGTGCAGCGCGCCAAGCCGGCATTCGCCAGGCGTGCGGACATTTTGTGACCTTTCTCGACTCCGACGACGAGTATTTGCCGCTGCATCTGGAGGTACGCCGCGAGTACATCGCCGAATATCCCGACTACGACTTTTTCTACGGCGGCGTCCAGGTGGAAGGATCTCCTTTTGTGCCCGATCGCCACGACCCAACCAAACTGATTGCCATTGCCGACTGTGTTGTCGGTGGCACCTTTGTCATTCGGCGGAAGGTGGCACTGGAGCTGGGATTTGCACCGTTGCGCTATGCCGACGATGCGGACTTTTTCGACCGCGCACAGGCTGCTGGCATCAAACCATTTTGTGTGACGATCCCGACCTACCGCTACAACCGCACCAGCCCGGACTCACTCTGCACACACATGGCGCAGGCTCTCGCCAGTAGCTGATGCAACCTGAACGGTTTATTCACCACTGCAGGATCATGGACACACATGGATACCGATTCTCAAACGCTTCGCCCTCGCCTTCCCGATAACGATGTTGTCTTCGTCGTCAAAAATCCTCATCGCCCGGGCATGCTGGGACGACTGTGCACAGTCATTGGCGAGGAGGGCGGACTCATCGGCGATACGCGAGCCGTTTTCATCGGTCACGACCATATCATTCGCGAGATAACCGTTGCTGTGTACGATGCGCCACACCTCGGCGCTATCGAGCGAGCTATCCGCGAGCGGACTGCCGCCGAAATTCTCGAGATCAAGGACGTCGTCTTCGAGCAACACCGCGGCGGTAAAATTGCGGTGGTCCGCACAAAGTCCGCCACCACTGTTGGCGAATTGCGCAATCTCTATACGCCCGGTGTCGCGCGAGTCAGCAAAGCAATCCAGCACAACCCTGAGCTTGCCTACGAATACACCATGCTGGGCAATACCATTGGGATTTTCACCAATGGAACACGTGTCCTCGGACTGGGCGACATCGGACCGCTGGCATCGCTCCCGGTCATGGAAGGCAAAGCAATGCTCTACCATCAATTCGTTGGCTTAGGCGCAATTCCCATTTTGGTGGACACTCGCGATCCAGATGACTTCATCGAGATCGTCGAGAAAACGTCGGCTGGTTTTGCTGGTGTACACTTGGAGGACATCCGCACGCCCGATTGCTTTGCTATTGAGGAGGCGCTCATCGCCCGATTGAAAAAACCAGTTATGCACGACGACCAGCATGGCACCGCAACCGTTTTGCTGGCGGCGGTTCTCAATGCTCTCAAGAAGACCGGTCGCCTCGGCGACCAGCAGCTTACGGTTGCGCAAATCGGTCTTGGTGCCGCCGGCTACGCGATTGCAAAGCTGCTCAAGGAGTATGGCTTCCAGGTTATTGCATTCGACCCGAATGAATCCGCCCAGCAGCGTGTCCAGCGCATTGGAGTTGAAACGGTCTCGTTTGCTGATGCAGTTGCTGCCGATGTTGTCATTGCAACCACAGGCAGAGTTGGGCTGATCACCAAGGAGATGGTTCGAGCCGGTCAGATCATCTTTGCGCTGTCGAATCCTGTCCCCGAAATATTGCCCGACGATGCGCTCGAGGCAGGCGCCGCCTTTGCCGCCGATGGCAAATCGGTCAATAATGCACTGGCATTTCCGGGACTGTTCAAGGCAGCCATTGACCTGCGCGCCGATTCGATCACCAGCGCTATGAAGATTGCTGCTGCCGAAGCTATTGCCGACCTTGCCGAACCCGATGAACTGGTGCCAAGCCCGTTCAATCCTGCTGTGCATGCCAATGTTATCGCCCGTGTCAAAGCGCTGGCTTCATCGCAAACGGCTGCAGCATCACCACTGGACGTCAATCCCCAGCGATAGCAGCGACCACGTCCCGACGTTGTAGTCGAGGCAGACCGTCACCGGACCGATACTGCGCGCGATACCAATCGTCCACTTGACGTTCCGCACGGTGATCGTAGCAGTGCTCTCCTGAACGACGTCGTCGCCGGGATAGCCACTGGCAGGATCGCGCACCGCCGAGCCATCGGGGAGCACTTTCAGCAAACCAAGCTGGACCTGCACCTGTTGCGGCAAGGTGTAGCGGTAGGATGAGCGGGCAGTGAGCTGCTCATAGCCAATGCCGGTATAGACATCGGCAATGCCCTCGATACGGCGGCTAGCGTGAATGTTTGCCAGAAGAAACTCTCCGCGTGCTTCCAGTTGTGCATTGGTCACCCCAACACTTTTGCGCAACAACGTCCCCTGGTAACCGAACTGTACTGCAACATCGAGATAGGGATCGCGCAGGTACTGCGAGAGTGAATGACGCAGACCAATGCCCCAGAATGAAAAGCGACCGATGTTTTGATCGAACACCACCGGCGGAATGTAGCGAAGCAGCAGCTCCGTTCCCCAGAGCGCACCGACTTCGAGCTGCGGCACCGCGGCAACAATCGTACGCATATCTTGCCCCGGCGGCAGCGATAGGCTCGTCGGCAGTTTGAGCAGCAAACTATCAATGAGCTGGCGCGTGGATTCGGGCAGGAGGTTATAGAGCGGTGCAAATTCTGGGTCGTTCTGCACCAACGTGAGCAGGTACTCGCGGTCAATCTCGATCGCCGTCGGTGCATAACCAAAGACGGTCGGTGCTGTCGCTGGCACCCGAACACGTCCGGAGTCCACGCTTTTGTGAAAAAGTCGCTTGACCAAATCCACCGCAAGCCCGATGGTGTCGCGGAGCACAATCTGGCTATTGCGCAACTCGATGTACTTGCTGTAGTCAACCGGCTGCGCCAGCGTCGGCAGACTGGGTCGGTACGTGCGCTGGTCATCGCGGACAAATCCAAGCATTGAGTGAACACCAAAGCGAACGTACGGGCGCTCCGGTGCCACCGGTATCCCCGCCTGGCGGAAAAAGCGAGCGTTGCTGGTTGCATTGACCGTCGTCACCAGCGGCTCCATGAACGGGATGCTGTTTGCATCAAAGAGTTCCTTCGACAGCCGACGCGTTACGATCACAGCGTTGGTATCGTATGCGCGAGGGTAGTTTTGCGCCCACCCTGACACCACAACAAGCGCGACCAGTATGGTTAGTGTTGCTTTCACAGTTCGTAGCTCGATGGTTTTGTACAACGTCACTGCGTCCGTTCTGCTGGCGTGCAATCTACGATGCTGCCGGCGGCGAAATAACGACCTGCCATACAAGACTGTTTCACCACCGTTACTACCCTGAGCGTGATTGTCAGCCTATCGGACTTACTCGAACACCTTGCCCGATTGCGTGCAGACGGCAAAAAGATTGTGTTCACAAACGGATGCTTCGACATTCTTCATCGCGGGCACGTAGAGTATCTGTCTGCGGCGCGCCGATTGGGAGATGTGCTGGTGGTTGGTCTCAACAGCGACGCCTCCGTCCGGCGACTGAAAGGACCCGACCGCCCAATCAATCCGGACAGCGACCGTGCCGCCGTACTCGATGCACTGCGGGCAGTGGATTTTGTGACGATCTTCGAGGACGACACTCCGCGTGCGCTCATCGAAGCGGTGCAGCCGGATGTCCTGGTCAAGGGTGGTGATTATTCCGAGGAAAGTGTCGTCGGTGCTGATGTTGTCCGCCAGCGTGGCGGCAAAGTGGTCATTGTACCACTGCTTGCCGGCCGTTCGACCAGTGGACTTGTGGCTCGAATTCGCCAGCAGAGCTGATGCGCTCTTGCCCATAGGGGACATCGAGCACAAAGCGCGTACCGCGCGGAAAACGGCGTTCGTGCCAGAGCGTTCCCATCATCGTTTCGGCAGCAAGTTTAGCCAGCGGCAAGCCCAATCCTAAGCCGCGCTGCGCACCGACCGTCGTGTGCGACTTGCCACGCTTGAACCACTGGTAAAGGGAGTGCTCTTCCTCCGGGTCAATACCGGGTCCCTCGTCGTCAACTGTTACGCTAATTGAGCTGGCATCGGCTGTGCACGTCACCACGACCGGTGCCGACGGTGGCGAATAGGCGAACGCATTGCCGATGATGTTCTTGAGCGCAACGCGGAAATTTTCGGGCATCATGATCGCCTGTTCGGGTACATGCTCAACGTGCACCTGTAACGAGGACTGACGATTATAGTCGGCAGCACACTGTGTGGCAATCTCCTGCACCAACCGTGCCGGTGCGACAAGCTGCGGTTTTTCGTGCATGAGTGCCGTATGGAGCTGAATCATCAGAGCGATTGAATCGAGGTGTTTCTGCATGACCGCAAGACTATCCCGAATACGCTGCTGAACCGTTGAGCAAATCGTTTCCTGTTCGTGTGTATCAAGCCGGTGCGCATACCGCATCATTTCCACGCTCGATTGGATTACCGTCATTGGTGTGCGGAACTCGTGGTTAATCAGTGCCACCAGCGCTGCACTCATCTGCCCAAAATTCTGTTGGCGCCGTAGCGCCGCATGGAGCGCTTCTGTGCGCTGTGCAACCTGTGCTTCCAGTGAATGGGTCAACTCTTCGAGAATGGAGTTTTTCTCTGCCAGCAGGCGCTGGAGCGTGTAGAGCGTGCAGTGCGTACGGACACGGGCTATCAGCTCGGCCGTGTTGAATGGTTTGGTTACGTAATCAACGCCACCGATGGACAACCCCTGGACGACCGAATCGCTATCGTTGAGCGCCGTCAGAAAGATGATCGGGATGGCAGACACCGAGGCATTACGCTTGAGCTGCTGGCACACCTGGAAACCGTCCATTTGGGGCATCATCACATCGAGCAAGATCACGTCGGGTTGAACAACCGGAATACGCTCGAGTGCTTCCGGTCCACTGGTTGCAAAGGCAACGTTGTACCCTTCCTCGCGGAGCGCAGTGGCAGCAACTTGGACATTCTGCGGCACATCGTCAACGATGAAGACTGTGTGGCGAATAGAGGCTGTCATGGTTATACCTCGCTTGGACTGTTCACACTCGGCTCAACAATGCTGCGATACTGCTCTAAGTGCTGCCGAAGTCCGGCAATATCGAATTGCTCATAGGCTCGGCGAACCCGTTCAAGGTATCGGCGCAAAGCGGGAAGACTTGAAGCATTGGTCGCCCGCTCCAGCGCTGCAATGAATGCTTCAATGTCTGCCGAACTCATCCGCTCAATCGCCTGGCGCCACTGCTCGGCTGCAATCGTGCTCAATACGGTGCGCTGCTCGTCCGACAGTTCACCAAAGTCGGTGCTCTCGTCCTCCTCGTCGTCACTGGACTGGCTCTGCTCTTCGAGGTGATGGGGTAGAACATTGCAGGCAGCTTCAAGGAATGTTTCCAGCGTGACGGGTTTGAGCAAGACGCAATCAAACAGTGCGGCATGCTCTTGGCACGTGATCGGGGATGCGGTTACTGCCACCAGCGGAATAGATGCCCAGCGCTGGTCGCCTCGAAGCCGCTCGGCAAGGTCAATGCCGCTGCGAACCGGCATTTGGATGTCGGTAAAGACTGCCTGTGGCTCGACTGTTGCAATAAGTCGTTCAGCTTCGTCGGCACTGGCTGCTTCGTGCACAACCGCACCGTGGTGCTCAAAGTACAACCGCAGTAGGGCACGGTTGCTTTCGACGTCATCAACGACAACGACAACAGCACCGCCAAAGGTGACCGTTGCGTGTGTTGACATCGAGCGCGTGGGGATGCCTTCGATTGTCACTTCGCGAACGGCGGGGAGTGTCACGGTAAAGACCGAGCCACTGCCAACTGTGCTCCGCACACTGATTGTGCCACCCATTAGCTCAGTCAAGCGTTTGCAGATTGTCAGTCCAAGACCGGTACCGCCGTACTTGCGTGTGCTTTGACCCTCGACTTGCTGGAATGCCTCGAAGATCGCATCGAGCTGATCGGCAGGAATGCCAATGCCGGTATCCTCGACCTCGAAGATGAGCCGCCACTGACCATTGCCAGAGGGAGTACCGAAAACGCGAATAGTTACCCACCCACGATCGGTGAATTTGATCGCATTGCCAACGAGGTTGAAAAGAATCTGCCGCAGGCGCACCGTATCAATCTCGACAGCAGTCGGTACGGTGCCCACCACTTCGGTTCGAAGCTCAATGCCTTTAGAGCTAGCACGCTCGCTGAGGAACATGCGAACTTCCTCAACAAAGGTTTGCAATTCGGCTGGTTCATACTGCAGCCGCATCTTGCCAGCTTCGAGTTTCGACAGGTCCAGAATGTCGTTGATAAGTTGCAGTAGTGTCTGTCCCCCACTGCGGATAGCAGCGATGTACTCGCGCTGCAGGGGGTCGGTGGTGGCTTTCTCCAGCAGCGATGCAAATCCCAGAATAGCATTCATCGGTGTGCGAATTTCATGGCTCATATTCGCTAAAAATTCGCTCTTGACTTTGCTGGCACGCTCGGCTTCCTCGCGAGCACGGATGAGTTCTTGTTCCTGCAGGTATTGCTCAGTGATGTCCTGTACTGTCCCGCGCAGGACGGTTACTTTCCCCCGGCAGACAACTGGTTCACCCTTGCACTGGAGCCACCGCTGTTGACCGTCGGACGGGCGAATAATCCGATAGCGCATTGTGTAGCATTGCTGCAGCCGAATGGCATCGAGAATCGTTGCAAACCATCGCTCGCGATCGTCGGGATGGATGTGCTGCTGATAGTAACTGAGTGTGAGTGGCTCTTGGTGAGGCGGCAAACCGAGGATATTCCAAAGCTCACTGCTGCAGGTAAGCCGGAGCGTTACCGGATCAATTTCCCAGCTTGCCAAGTGCGCCATACGCTGGGATTCTTCGAGCAGGTGCTGGAGTTTTTCCTGTCGTTGCTGCTGCTGCCGAATGTGTGTTTCGTCAACGCAGATACCGACAATCCGCATCGAGCCATCGCTCATCGAGCGGGAGAGCGTCGCAATCGCGCGAAAGTGTTTGCATTCGCCCGTCGGCGAAAAGTAATCGTAGGTGACCACGCACTGTCCGTGTTGCCGCCGCAATAGTGTACGGACTGCGCTGAAAATATCCCGCATGTGCCCACGGTGGATGCGACGGCGCCACTGATGCAACAGGTGCTTTCCTTCGATCTCTGGCGCCAAGCCATGCAGCAGGTACATCGTCTGGTCCCATATTGGCACCAGCGACCGCAGGTCTAATTCCCAAACTCCAATGCCAGCACCGTGCGTTGCTAATTGCATACGCTGGTGAAGCTGCTCGCGTTGAGCGCGTTCTTCCATGAGCGCGGTGATGTCGTCGGTAATCAGCAGTAATTGCTGCACCCGCCCCGTACTGGTGCGTTTGAATATTGCTATGCGAGAGTAACACCAGGTCCAGCGTTCATCGCTGTGACGGAGGCGATAAACGCATGACGTATTACTCCCATCACCAAGGGAATGTGCTTGCTGGAGCACACGCTCCATTTGCACCTGATCGTCAGGATGAACAAACGCCAGAAATCCCTCCATGCTCCAGCGTACAATATCAGTCGGACTCCAACCAAGCACACGCGCATTGCCGGCATAGACGAAGCGATTTTTATCCACATCGAAAATCAAGACCGCTTGTGGAATCGTCCGGACAATGCGATCGAGGGTATGAAGCACACGCTGAATCTTCCGCTCCTGACGGACGCGGTCGCTGATGTCCCGGACCGATAGCAACACGTACTGCTTTCGTCCAAACTGCTCGCGTGTTGCCACGACTTCCGCTGGGAAGGCACGGTTGTTTCGATGAATAAAACGAAAGTCAGCGCGAATGGGGGTGGGAGCAGAGGTGCGAGAGCTTGTCAGTAGAACCGTCATTTGCCGCCGCTGGTCTGGGTGGACGATCGAACGGATGTGGTTCTGCAGAAGCTCGGCTGCATCGTAACCGAGTATATCTGTGCAGCGGCTATTGACCCCAAGGATCGTCCCATTCTCGCTCAGCACCAGTATTGCGTCGGGACTATAGGCAATGAGCCGCTGCTGCAAGTGTAATCGCTCTTTTGTATCGGCGTAGAGTTTCCACAGAACGATAAATCCTCCCGTCACGAGCACACTGAGTATTGTTCCCAGTGAAGAACGCCACTGCTCCGGAAGAATGCCCATCCAGTAGAGTAGCTTCCCGACCCACAACACGAGCAGCAGAGCCGAGGCGACAACTAAGAATGCGACACGCTGTTTGGTATCGCGCTGTTCAAGCATGGTTTATCAGCATGGACACAGAGATAACACCGCACCTGTCCACTGGTACACACACAGAGCGTTATCGGCAGATTTTCGGCGTACTAAAGTGTAACCGTGTGCTCCGATGCTTCGGCGATAGCTGTCAGCGCCAGCAGCGGGCAACGATCTCAGCGACAGCGGTGGCAACAGCCTGGGGCGAGATTTGTTCGATCGGTGTTGCCGCAAGGACTGTTGATGGTTCTACCAGAGGGCGCCACCGCGATGGACTCACCGCTGGCGGCCAAGAGGGAAAGATTCCAACAACGGGTGTGCCCAGTGCAGCGGCAATGTGTAGCACACCGGTTGAATTGGCAACGACGATGGCAACCTGGTCGAGCAATGCAATAAGCTGCGCAAGGGATAATGCACCGCAGAGATTGATCGTATGCGGGACCGCATTGACAATGGCATGGCAGAGTGCTTCCTCGGCTGCCGTCCCCGTTACGACGATGTGCCAATCGGGAAGCATCTGCTCTACCAGCCTCGCCAGTGCGGGAAACTGCCCCCATCGTGGTGCCGAACCGCGTCCTCCCGGATGGAGCACGATCATTCGGCTGTTGAGCTGAACACCTGTGCTGTCCAGGAGATGCCGCACCCTGGCGCGTGCCTCGTCGCTGATTGCTGGTCGGACCAATTCGACGCGGTAGCGTTTACCGGTAATCTGCTGAAGCATCCGGACGTTGTATTCTGCTTCGTGGAAATCAGCTCGACTGCGGTGATCTCGAATGCGAACGTTGTAGAAGGGACTCCACCAGCGGTAGGCGGTGCCCACCCGAATTGGCACGCGATGCCGCCACGCAATCAGCACCTCCTCTGCTTGAGCGCGAGGAAAGAACAGTGCCCCACAGGATACGTGCGCCAGCAGCTCCCCCAGCGGTGTTTGGTCAACATAGCAACAGCGATCCACTACATCGGTGCCCTCGATCAGCGGTGCTGTTCGGCTATGCGCGAAAACGACTATTTCTGCCTGTGGAAACTCCTCCTTGAGTGCACGCACCAGCGGCAGCGTCAGCACCATATCGCCAAGGTGATCGGTACGCACAATGCCGATTCGCGCGGCGTGTGCTAATCGCTCCCGTGCACGTGCCGCAGTCATTGAACGATGCTGCCGAGCAACGTTGCGCTGGTGGCGCTTTCGATTCGCACACGGACGATGTCCCCAACAACATAGCCTGCATCCGTTCCAATGTGGGGAAACACGACCACCTTATTTGTGTCAGTCCGACCGTGCCACTGAGAGGGATCGCGTTTGCTGGGACCTTCGACGAGTACCTCGACGGTGCATCCAATTTCGGTCTGGTTGATTTCCCACGAGATGCGATTTTGCAGCTCGATGACCTCCTCCAGGCGCTGCGCTTTGACATGGTCGGGAACGTCGTCGCCCATTTTCCATGCTTTGGTGTTTTCGCGCGGTGAGTACTTGAACATGTAGGCGCCATCGTAGCGAACCGTGCGCACAAGGTCGAGGGTTTGGCGATGGTCATCGTCGGTTTCCGTGCAGAAGCCAACGATGATGTCGGTTGACAGAGCGCAACCGGGAATGGTTGTGCGAATCTTCTCGATACGCTCGAGGTACTGCTCGACCGTATAATGGCGATTCATCAACTGGAGGATGCGGTTGCTGCCCGACTGAACAGGCAAATGGATGTAGGGGCAAATATTGGCATACGCCGCCATCGTTTCGATGAGCCTATCGCTCATGTCGTATGGATGCGAGGTCGTGTAGCGGATACGCATGCGGGGGACAGCACGCGCAACCGCGGCAAGCAGGTCAGCAAAGTCACCCGCCCCCGCGGGATCACGGTACGAGTTGACGTTCTGCCCCAGGAGGGTAATCTCGCGGAAGCCATTATCCCAGAGCTGCTCTGCTTCGCGGACAATGCTCTGGAGCGGACGCGAGCGCTCCCGTCCACGCGTGAAGGGCACAACGCAGAACGTGCAGAACTTATCGCAGCCGCGCATGATCGAAATCCACGCGCTGATTCCCTGCGTGCGGATAGGTGTGATGTCGTCGTACGTTTCCACACGGCTGAGCTTGACGGCAATGCCCTGCTCACCATCGAAAGCACGCTCGACCAATTCTGGTAAGCGGCGGTATTCATCGGGTCCGACCACAACGTCCACTAATCCGTGCTCGCCGAGGAGGCTCCGCCGCAGCCGCTCTGCCATGCAGCCGAGCACACCGACGACCAGCTCAGGTTTGCGCTTTCGCCAGTAGCGCAGATGCTTGAGCCTTTCGTGAATCTTTCGCTCAGCATTTTCCCGAATCGCGCAGGTATTGAGCAGCACCACGTCGGCTTCTTCGATTGAATCCGCAAGCCGATAGCCCTGCTGCACCATAATCGCCTGGACGATCTCGGTATCGTTGAGGTTCATCTGGCAGCCGTAGGTTTCGACGTAGAGGGCACGGGCAGCACTGCCTGCGGACGGCTCGGTTTGCTGCAGCACCTGTGGTTGGTCCTCGATCACTGGTAATTCCAACGTCAGCATCGGGAAAAAGAGTGCGGTGTTCAACTGGGTGCAAACTTAGCGCTTTGACTGGTTCACGATGCCAGCAACACGGCACACCGGCGTTAGAGTTCTGCCGCTAACTGCCGCAGAATGAACTCCGGATGGTTGGTGACAATTGCCGTGACGGGATACCGCAACACCTGCTCAAGCTGCCGCGCGGTGTTGACGGTATAAACGCCGACGTAGAGCCCATTGCTGGTCGCATCGAGCAATCGCCAGCGCGTGCATTCGCGGAGTGAGCACACAAAAGCTTCGCACCCAACCTGGCGCGCAATAACCGACGGGAGCCGCCGATCGCCCGGAATGTTGATGGCAGCCGTATGGCAGGTCGGCAGGATGCGCCGCAGGACACCAAGCCAGTGGTGGTGGAATGAGGTGAACAGCACGTGCTCGGTCATCTGGCATCGCTCGACAATCTCTGCGATGCGCTCGAGTTGATGTTCTATGGGTACGCCGCTATCGGCAGTGGCTTTGATTTCGATGGTGGCATACGTGTGGTGTTGGCTGAGCAGTCGCAATGCGTCGTCGAGCAGGGGAACGCGCTGCCCGCGGTAGGTGTCATTGAACCACGATCCAGCATCGAGCTGGGACAGCTCCGAGTAGGTGATGCGGTTCGTGCGTCCATGCCCGGATGTTGTTCGCCCCAGCGTCCGATCGTGGAAGAGCACCACCTGCCCATCGCTGGTGAGCTGGACGTCAACTTCCACCATCGGCACGCCGGCAGCAATTGCCGATTCGATTGCAGCCAGAGTATTTTCCGGTGCAATCGCCGAGGCGCCGCGATGCGCCACCACAAAGCGCCGGTGTGTGCGGACAAATTCTGCAAGCGGCCTCATGCGTGCATTTCCGCTGCCGATGGAACTCCGAAAACGCCAGTTGGCTGCCCCCGCCAACCGCGAAGAAACTCTGCTGCCGTCAGCACGCGCCGACCGGGAAGCTGAATCTCAACAAGCTCAAGCTCGCCGTAGCGGCAGTCAACCACCCAGCGATCACCGTTCATTGACCAATGACCGGGATTTGAGTGGTGCTGTGTCTCCTCTGCGATGCGGGCACGGTAGATTTTCAAGCGCGCACCCTCAAACAGTGTCCAGGCGCCGGGGTTGGGTGAATAGCCGTGGATGCGATTGCGAACCGAGCGAGCATCGGCGTTCCAATCAATCCACGCTGTTTCTGCATGGAGCTTGGGTGCGGTGGTTGCCTGCGCATCATCCTGCGGCACTGGATGCAGCGTTCCCGCCTGCCATGCAGCAATGGTACGGCTGGCAAGCTCAGCACATCGTGGCGCCAGCAGCACCTCGGCATCGCCTGCAGTGATACCATCGGGCAGCGGCACGCGCTCCTGGAGCAGAATCATACCCGCATCCACGCGCTGGCTGAGCACGAAGGTTGTGATACCGGTCTCGCGTTCGCCAGCAATGATTGCGTGGGCAATCGGTGCTGGTCCTCGATACTTGGGCAGTAGGCTTGGGTGTACGTTGAATGCCAGCGCTGGAATCTGCAGCAACGGATGCGGCAGGATGCGAAATGCGAGCACACAAAAAATATCGGCACCGAGCGCGGCAAGCGCACCGATGAACGCCTCGTCCCGAAGCGATGCAGGTTGGAAAATCGGCGCAATGCCTAATCGCTCGGCTGCCAGACGGACTGGCGTCGGTTGCAGACGTCTGCCGCGCCCGACCGGAGTATCCGGCAGCGTGACAACTGCTGCAATGCCCCAATCACGGTGGAGTCGCTCCAGCGTTGGGACCGCAAAGTCTGGCGTACCAAAAAACACAATCCGGGGAGCGCTCATTGAGCGGTCGCTAAAATGTGCTTGAGCTGGGCAATGACGGGCACCGGTGTTGGGTCAACGCCGTTGAGCAGCGCAAGGTAGTAGCTGGTCCAATCACCGATGTAGAGTAGACTCATCATCCGTGCCAGCAGTGTCGTGCCGCGCCCTTCGACCGAGTAGATAGCGCGGACACCAGCTCCGCGGAGAATGTCCTCGAGCGCTTGAAACCGTAGTGCTACTCTGGGGTGATCGTCGCGATCGCGGAGCAGAATGATCGCCGCTTGCCGCACAATCGCTGGCGGATACTGCCAACCGTTGATTTCGTTGTGGTTCATCTCCGGGAGCACGTGCGAGAACGCAAGCTGCTTAGCGTTCTCCTGAATTTGCCCTCGCCAGCGCATCGCAACCGCATCGGTGCGCTCGTAGGCGGCATAGATGACCGGCAAGCGTCCGCGCAGCGACCGCGCCAGAACGTAGGCGGGATTATCGGCAGTTGGTTCGGCGCACTCTTCCGAGAGTTGTTCGAGCACTGCCATCACTTCCGCCATTGCTTTTTCGGTTGCGCGCCGGGCACTGTCTTCAACCGCTGGGTGACTAAGCACCGTCTGCAGCAGCGGGAAAAACGAATACCCAACCGCTGCACGCGGTTGAAAGCCACCGGGGATGGTGATGCACGGCACGCGGTGACGCTTCGCCAGTGCTGCCAGTCGTCCGCCCGTCGTTATGCAGAGCAGATGCGAGGTATGCTTTCGTGCTTCGGTGTAGGCTGATAGCGTTTCCTCAGTGTCGCCGCTGTAGGAACTGGCAATGACAACGCTCGAGCGATCCAAAAACGGCGGCACACCATAGCCACGCCATACATGCACACGCACCCGATCAGCCCCACGGGTGGACGCGCAGTACGAGCGCACAAGATCAGCACCGATGGCTGAGCCACCAAGCCCAGCAACAACAATCTCTGAACGAACCTCGATGCCTTCTAACGGTGGCGCTTGCGCTGCCAGTTGCATCGCATGCCGAACCTGGTCGGGAAATGTACGGAGAACTGCTCGCATATTCGAGCGGTCATGGTCAAAAAGTCGTGCTCGTGGTGCCATCGCTGAGCCAGTGAAGTTGTGGACAATTGCCAGTATCTTTGCATGCAATGATAAGAAACCGAGCCGCGTTTGCTTTTTGCTGTCTCCTGATGCTCGTGGGTGCGCACCTGTGCATCCGGGCACAGACAATGGACTATCCCATCCGAGCAGAACTGCTCATGGACTCGGTACAGTCGAACTATGTTGGCGAGTGGCGCTCGGTAACGCTGGTGCTGACCAATCAATCGAAGCGACCGATACGTTGCACACCCCGCACCATCATCACCAAGGAGGGACAACTCTGCGCACGGACCAAAGTCCCACGCCATCAGCTCTGGCTCCTCGGTCCCGGTGAGCGACTCCAGATTCGCGGCACGGAGATTTTTGGCAGCCTGATTATCACAGAAAATGCAGCGCACATCACTCCAGCATGGCAAGCACTACCGGACACGGGCATGCTCACGCTGTGCATCCACGTAACCGACTCGATGGGTATTGAGCACTTCGCCGCTCCGGTGTGCCGCACCCTGTCGGTGTTTGCTTACCGACTTCCATTACCGATTGCACCGACACCCACCGACACCATCGTTCTGCAGCGTCGAACGCTGGTCCGTTTTGCATGGCTGCCGGTCTATCCGGCACGACACGGAACGTGCTATATCGTTCGTTGTCACCGGCTCCCGGACACACTCACTATTGCCGAGGCTGTTCGTATCCAACAACCGCTCGTAGAGCAACGCGTGTGCAACGGTACGCAGCTCCGATGGAAAGCGCACGGATTATCACCGGGCACCTACGTATGGAGTGTGCAAGCGCTCGACCAGGACAGCCAGCTCCCCATTGGCAGCAGTGATGGCTACAGCATCTCGGTACCGTTTGTGGTCCGTGCGGCGCCACCACTCCAGCGTCAGCACCAACGGCATCGAATCCGATGAGACGCCGATTTGCAGACGAGAGCATGCGTGCGCAGTACCGCTTCGGCATCATCTTTGTGTTGCCGTGGCTGGCGACCTTTGTGGCGTTCTGGCTCTATCCGCTCATCGAGGCATTCTGGCTGAGCATGAGCCACTACTCGACGCTCACGGCTGAACGCCGCTGGGTGGGGCTGGCAAACTATGCTGCCCTGCTGGATGACCCGATGTTCTGGAAAGCACTGACAAACACAACCATCTTTGCTGCTGGGACGGTGCCGGTGACAACCTCGCTGGCACTACTGTTTGCCGTTCTGCTCGATCGCCTGGCTCATCGAAAGCTGGGCGCAGTGCTGCGCGCGCTGTACTTTTTGCCGACGGTGACCTCGCTTATCGTCGTGGCACTGATTTTCACAAACCTCTACGCACGCGATGGCATTCTGAACGGACTGCTGACGGCAGTCGGGCTTCCCTACCCAGAACGTGGGTGGCTGCTGGAACCCTCGACTGCTCTTGCCTCGATCATGGCTATGGATGTGTGGATGGCAACCGGTTACTACATGGTGATCATTCTGGCTGGCTTGCAGACAATCCCGCGCCACCTCTACGATGCGGCGACTATCTACGGCGCCAACGCCTGGCAGCAGTTCCGCTCGATTACGCTACCGCTGCTGAAACCAACCCTGCTGTTTGTCATGCTGATGAACACCATCAAATCGCTCCAGGTCTTCGCCGAAGTGTACGTGATGACTCGCGGCGGTCCACTGGAGGGAACCACGACGACCCTTGTGTACGAACTCTACCGCCATGCCTTCGAACGGAGCGATGGGATGGGATACGCAGCAGCAATCGCCGTGGTCGTCTTTGTGCTCATCGCCGTCATTTCGGTGGTCGAGGTTCGACTCTTGACCCAGAGTCCGACTATTGGTACCGTCAAGCAATGACGATTCCGGAGCAATCAAGCACCGCCGAACGGTGCGCAGAGGTTATCGAGCATATTGCCCAGTCGCTCCAGCAGCGCACAGTGGACATCATCGCCCTTGCTGGCGAAAGTGGCTATGGCAAGACGACGTTTTTGCAGCAGTGTCGCCGTGCCCTCGGCGAGCGCGCATCGGTAGCGCTGGTGCAGTGCCCGGCACCGCTGGGAACGCAGTCGAAGCCAATCTATCAGCCGCTGTATCCGTTTGTCAAAGCAATCGAGCAGGTGTTGACCAATCCCCAGCAGAAAGCCAAACGCCGGCTGGTTGTCAATATTGGTCTGTCGGTGCTAGGTATGATTCCGCTGATTGGATCGCTCTTCGATGTGACCAAGGAAGTGCTCCGCGATATGCGCGAGTACCGCCGCGACGCCGAACGTATGCAGACGCCCGAAACACGCCAGATGGCAGACAGCATTCTTGCCCTGGCAGAGGAAACGCCACTGGTACTGATGTTCGATGATGCGCAGTGGATTGACGCTGCCTCGGTCGAAGTGCTCCACTACCTTGCCACCACCGATCGCCGTGTGCCGCTGGCAATACTGGTTGCCTATGAACCATCGGTTGTTGATGCGCAGAATCAAGCACTGGGCATGTGGCTTGCGCAGCACCAGCAGATTCATCGCGTCCAACTTGCCCTGCTTTCCCGGTCCGAGTTGCGGCAGCTTGCTGCCTCGATGCTCGACTGCTACCATCCGGACCCAACCTTCGACGAATGGCTCCTGCAGCAATCCGGTGGTGTGCCCGCCATCGCTGTTGCCTACTTGCAGTATTTCCGCCAACACCCACCGTTTGCACCAGACGGCACGCTCAAAAACGAAGCATTGCAGGTGCAGTGGCGTCCAGCATCCTTGCACGTGTTGATCGAAGAAACGCTGGCAACGCTGAGCGAGGATGATAAACTTGTACTGGCAACCTGTGCTGCCGAAGGGATGCAGTGCACCGTCTTTGTCGTTGCGCAATTGTTGCAGCGCGATCCAATTGTCACGGTGCGGCTACTCCGTTCGCTACAGCAGCGGACTGGCGTCATTCGCAGCATGGGCATGCAACGGCTCTACGGTGTGGAGACGACCGTCTATGCGTTCACACACGCCGCCTACTACCGCTTTTTTGCCGAGTATCCCGAGTACGAAGAGCGGGTCGAGCTGCATAGCCGCATCGCTGCTATTTTGGAGCAGCAGGCACAGAACGCAAACGACGAAGCTCTGGCTGAACAGTTAGCCCCGCTGGTTGCGGCACACTACCTTGAATCCGGTAATCGCACCGCTGCCGAGGCTGTCTTCGAGCATCTTTACCACAACGCTAAACAACACGGGCATACGCTGCTTGCGCAATACGCCCAGCAGGAAGGACGCATCTCCGACGAGACGGTCGTCGGTGCTGTCGAACAATCGAGCATACTCGAAGCACTCGACGGCATCGTCGAACTGTGGTCACGCGGTGAGCTGCGCGTCGCCTTCGAGCGAGCCTCGCAGCTTTCGCTGGAAAACGCGTTGCCGTCGGAACGGCTGCTGGCAGAGCTTGTGCGCACACGCATTGCGCTCGACCTTGGTCAGACACAGCAGGCGCAGCAACACCTTCCCACGCTCATCAGCATGGCTGAATCGCTGCAGGTGCCCGACTTGCTCTGCCTGGCGTACTCGCTGGCTGTCGTGCTGGATGTTGCGCAGAACCGTCTGCGCCACGGCTGGGAACACGCACAACGTGCAGCGGCGCATTCGGCAGACGGTACACTGCACGCAACGCTTGTCGCGCTGACCAACGGAGCACTCCTGCTGCACCAGACTGGACACCGGCAATGGCGAGTGCTGGCAAGCTCGGCACACCAGGTCGCGCGGCATTTAGGCTATGCGACGATCGCCGAGATGATCGGCACAATCGAATAGCACACATTCTGCATCATCACAGACCGAAACAATGACCGGCACGCTCTACTTGCTCGATGCAATGTCGCTCGTCTTCCGCGCCTACTACGCAATGGCACGCAATCGGCGTCCACTCCAATCGCCCAGCGGCATTCCGACGGGCGCGACATTCGGTTATGCCAACATGCTGACGTCACTGCTGGAACACTACAACCCCGACTACATCGCCTGCGCGTTCGATACCAAAGAGCCAACCCATCGCCACGATGCATTTGCCGACTACAAAGCACACCGCCAACCGTTTCCCGAAGATTTGGTTCCGCAACTGGACTTCATCAAAGCGCTCACCGATGCACTCGGCATAGCTCGCATCGAGCTGCCAGGCTACGAAGCTGACGACATCATCGGCACGCTTGCTACTTGCGCCGCCAACGAAGGCTACCACGTCTATTGCGTCACCAGCGACAAAGACTTCTACCAGCTCGTCAGCGATCGAATCGAGCTGCTCAAACCCAATGGTGGCAGTAGCGATTACCAGGTCCACGGTGTCGCTCAGTGCCGCGAGCGATTCGGCGTGGAGCCATCGCAGGTCGTCGAAGTGCTGGCGCTCATGGGTGATTCGAGCGACAACATCCCGGGCGTCCATGGCATTGGCGAGAAAACCGCCATCAAGCTCGTCAGCCAGTACGGCACGCTCGAAAACCTCTATGCACACCTTGACCAGATCACTCAACCGGCACTGCGCACCAATCTCGAACGCGACCGCGAGCAGGCGTTTCTTTCGCGCCAGTTAGCAACAATTCACCGCGACCTGGAGCTACCGATCAGCATCGCCGAGTGCAAACGTCGCCCACCGAACACCGATGCACTCTTTGCCCTCTTCGACGAGCTGGGCTTCAATCAACTCAAAGCGCGATGGACGGCAATCCTTGGCGTGACCGCTGAACCTGCTGCTGCATCCCTGGACTCGATTGACACCATCGAGCACTCGTATGCCACGATCACCGACCTGGAGCAGCTTGCCGAGCTTGTCGCCACGATCGAACAGAATGCTGCGGTGTTGGTGCTCGACTTGGAGACAACATCGCTCGACGCCATGAATTGCCACATCGTCGGAATTGCACTCTCGTTTGGGTCAGAGCAGGACAACGGTCACCGCGCCTGGTATATCCCCACTGCCGACGATGATTGCACCGATACAGCACTGCTGTTTGAACAGCCACAGCGCACGTGTGGTTTGCCCATCGGCGACGTTCTGGCGCTACTCAAACCGGTGCTGGAGCGAAAAAGCTTGCCAAAGTGGGGACAAAATCTCAAGTTTGATACGCTGATTCTCCAGCGGTACGGTGTGGATGTCCAGCCGATCGGGTTCGATGCGATGCTTGCCAGCTACGTCCTCGATCCGGATGCTCAGCACAGCATGGATGCATTAGCCGAGCGATGGCTCGGGTATAAGCCCATTCCGATTAGCCAGCTCATCGGCGAACGTGGAAAAGGACAGCGCACCATGCGAGAGGTCGCGGTCGAAACCGCTAGCCGCTATGCCTGCGAGGATGCCGACGTCACCTTTCATCTCTGCGTGCGGCTTGGTGCAGCATTAGCCGACGTTCCGGCGCTCGACAGGATTGCCCGGCTGATTGAATTTCCGCTGGTGCGGGTCCTGCGTCAGATGGAATTCAACGGCGTTGCTGTTGACACCGCACAACTACGTGCATTGGCTGATCAGCTTAGCACAGAAATCGAGCATCTCCGCAGCCGCATTTATGCCGAAGCCGGCACAGAATTCAACATTGATTCCCCCAAGCAACTGGGGCATATCCTCTTCGAAAAAATGCAACTGCCCGCGCTCAAGCGCACCAAAGCTGGATACTCGACCGATGCATCCGTTCTCGGTGAGCTTGCCGCCACCTACCCGATTGCTCAGGCTGTGCTCGATTATCGCCAGTTGCAGAAGCTCCGTTCGACCTACGTCGAGGCGTTGCCGCGCATGATCAATCCGCGGACCGGACGGATTCACACCACCTTTTCGCAGACGATGACCAGCACCGGACGGCTCTCGAGCGCTGACCCTAATCTGCAGAACATCCCCATCCGCACCGAGCTGGGGCGTGCCATTCGCCGTGCTTTTATCGCCCAGCAGCCCGGATGGAAAATCTTTTCTGCCGACTACTCACAAATCGAGCTCCGGATTATGGCGCACATGAGCGGCGACGAAACGCTCCGAGCTGCCTTCCGGGATGGCAAGGACATTCACACCGCCACGGCAGCAGTCCTCTTTGGCGTTCCCGAGTCGAGCGTGGATGCAGCCATGCGGCGAGTGGCAAAGACAGTCAACTTTGGCATCATGTACGGTCTTGGCGAGTTTGGCTTAGCGCAACGGCTTGGCATCCCGCGCAGCGAAGCAAAGCGCATAATCGAAAACTACTTTGCACGCTATCCCAAGATTGCCGAGTACATCGAGCGCACCATTGCATTTGCCCGAGAGCATGGCTACGTCGAGACACTTCTGGGCAGGCGGCGATATTTCCGCGACATCACCAGCAAGAATGCGACCGTCCGCGCTGCTGCCGAGCGCGCTGCGATCAACATGCCCATCCAGGGCACTGCCGCCGATATGATCAAACGCGCCATGATTGCCATCGCCGACCGCATGCACACTGCTCACCTTCGCTCGATGATGATTCTGCAGGTACACGACGAGCTGGTCTTCGAAGTGCATCCCGACGAAGAAACAGCCCTTGCCGAGATTGTCACCGCAGAGATGGAACGTGCTCTGCCACTGGGCGATGTGCCGGTGGTCGTCAATACCGCTATCGGCACCTCGTGGGATGAATCGGCGTAACTTTGCAGCCTATGAAACACCACCACCTGTGGGTTCTGGCACTGGCAGTGCTCCTGGCTGGATGCGGTTCGGCATTCGATGCAACCGGTAAAACACCACGCGAAATTTTCGAGCATGCCGTTGCTGCCTTCAACGATGGCGATTTATTCGAAGCGCAGCGGCTCTTCGACATCATTCGCTTGCAGTACCCTGCCAGTGAGTATGCCCCGGATGCACAATTTTACCTTGCCGAGATCAGCTTTCGCCGGCACGAGTACGTGGTCGCTTCGTTCAACTACTCCATGATGCGGCGGCAGTACCCGACGCACCCACGCGCCAAACAAGCGCTCTACAACGCTGCGCTGTGTTACGTCGAGCTTGCGCCCCCGTTCGACCGCGACCAGGACTACACCCGCAAGGCGATCGTTGCACTCGAAGAATTCATTCGCGAATACCCGAACGATTCACTGGCGCAGCAGGCAAAGCTCGAGATACGGCGATTGCGCAATCAGCTTGCCCAGCGCGAATTCTCGATAGCCGAGCAGTACCGCGTCCTCGGCTCTCCTGTCTCAGCGCTCATCTACTACGACGCCGTGATCGAGGACTATGGCGACAGCGACTACATCGAGCCGGCTTTCGTCGGCAAGGTTGAGGTGTTGCTCGAACTACGCCGCTACGACGAGGCACTCTCGACGTGTGTGCTCTATCGCCAGCTTTTCCCCAACGGAGCACTGCGCCAGCGCATCGAGGAACTTTGGCAGCAACTGCCATCGAGTGGCGAGCGCGCTGGAGGAAAGCCATGAGCACCGCGATAACGGTAACACCCTATACCGCTGCCGATCGCGCCGAATGGGAGAGCTTTCTTGAGCGCTGCAACAATGCCACGATGTTCCACCGGCAAGCATTTCTGGACTACCACGCACCGAGGAAATTCCATTTTCATCACCTGCTGTTTCGCCAAAAGGGGAAGCTGGTCGCCGTGATGCCGGGTGGCTTTTTCCCCGACCGTCCCGCGCAGTACTGGTCGCCGGTTGGCGCAAGCTACGGTGGCTTTGTTGCACCAGACCTGCCCTTTGAAACATGCCTCCACATCGTGGACGCTTTCCTTGCCTACGCTCGCGCTGAAGGCTGGAGCGATGCCTACATCATTCCTCCGCCGATCATTTATGCCCGCGAGCTCAATCAGCATTTCGAATACGCCATGCTTTACCGCCGCTTTGGCTTTGAGCTGCACTACATCTCGCACGCAATTCCGCTGACGCGCGGCGACAATTTCCTTGACTATTTCGACAAGACCGCCCGCAAGAGCATCCGCAAAATCCTGCGGAGCGGGCTGCTCCGGGTCGAAGAAAGCCAGGACTATCGAACGTTCTACGACATTCTGCTCGAGAACAAAGCACGGCACGGAGCTCGCCCGACGCACACACTCGACGAACTCGAGCGCTTGCGCCAACTTGTGCCGGAGCATCTCCGTCTGCTGATGGTCTATGCCGACGCCACACCGATTGCCGGCTCCCTGCTGTTTCTGACCAACCAACGCGTCGCACTGTGTTTTTACAACATGCTCCGCTACCAGTACGAGCACTTGCGACCGATCTACCTGCTCATGTACGAGATCGTCCGCCGAGCCTATGCCGAGGGCTACCGGTGGGTGGACATTGGCGTCTCGCAGGACACAAAGTCGCCCGATCCGATGACGCCATCGCTAAGCTTGATTGCCTTCAAAGAGCGATTCGATGCACGCGGTGTTTTGCGCACAACGTTTCACTACCATTTCGAGCACCCATGAGTAGAGTTCTTGCCAGTCTGGCGGTGGTGATCGCAACCGGTGTGTTGCCGATGCTTGCTCAACAGCGGCGCTCGGTTGAACCCGTAACGCTGGCTGCTTTGACCGCACCGCCTGCCGATAGCACCACCATTCGCGTGCGCAACTTCTGGGCAACCTGGTGCAAACCGTGCATCGAGGAGATGCCCATCTTCGACACCCTTGCCAGGCGTTATCGGGAAATCCGCATTGAGCTTGTCAGCGTGGACTCTCCGCGCGATAGTGCCAAGGTCCGGAGCTTTTGGCAGCGCCGTGGGTATGCCAGTGTGCGCGTGCTGCACCTTCGGCAGGAACTGCGATCCGACGACATTGATGCCATCGCCCCGGAATGGTCTGGCGCAATTCCGATGACCATCATCGAGCGCGGCAGCCGGCGCATCGTCCACGAAGGGCAGCTCGACCTTGCGGCACTGGAGGCACTCATCAAAAGCATCCGCAAGTAGCTGCATCTCTGGGAACACAAGCTTCGTACATTTGCGCCCTCTCGAAATTGTCGGACACCAGCAATATCGCCGCACTATGTCGTATCCCTTCGATCGCATCGAGCCAAAGTGGCAACGCTATTGGGAAGAGCACGGAACTTTCCGTACCACGGAAGACCCAAGCAAACCCAAGTTTTACGTGCTCGACATGTTCCCCTACCCCAGCGGAAGCGGGCTGCATATCGGGCACCCAGAGGGCTACACGGCAACCGACATCATCGCGCGCTACATGCGCATGCGGGGATACTGCGTGCTTCACCCGATGGGATGGGATGCCTTCGGGTTGCCGACTGAGCGTTATTCGATGACCACCGGCATTCATCCGCGCATTGCGACAGCCGAGAACATTGCGACCTTCAAGCGCCAGCTTGCCATGCTGGGGTTCAGCTACGATTGGTCACGCGAAATCAACACCACTGACCCACGCTACTATCGCTGGACGCAGTGGATGTTTCGACTGATTTACACCTCGTGGTACGATCACCAGCAGCAACGTGCCCGACCGATCGAGGAGCTTCCGATTCCGCCGGATGTCGAGGACGTCGAAGCTTACCGCGATGCACACCGTCTTGCGTACATGGCTCTGGTGCCGGTCAACTGGTGCGAAGAACTGGGAACGGTCTTAGCCAACGAAGAAGTGGACGAATGGCGCCAGAAAGGCTACACCGTCGAGCGGCGACCGATGCGCCAGTGGATGGTGCGCATTACTGCCTACGCTGAGCGATTGCTGGCTGACCTGGACCTGGTGGATTGGCCAGCCAGCACCAAAGAAATGCAGCGCAATTGGATCGGCAAAAGCGAGGGCGCTGAGATTACCTTTCCGGTCATCGGTGCCGAGGAATCGGTTACCGTTTTCACCACACGCCCGGACACTCTCTTTGGCGCAACATACCTGGTGCTGGCACCCGAGCATCAGCTCGTCGAGCAGATCACCACACCGGAATACAGGGCTGCCGTTGCAGCATACATTGCCGATGCCCAGCGCAAAACCGATCTGGAGCGCACCGAACTATCGCGCCAAAAAACAGGCGTTTTCACCGGCGCCTATGCGCTCAATCCCGCAACCGGCAAGGAAATCCCCATCTGGATTGCCGACTACGTGCTGCTGCACTACGGCACCGGCGCTATCATGGCAGTGCCAGCACACGACCAGCGCGACTTTGAATTCGCCACTGCCTACGGACTTCCGATCGAGATCGTTGTGCGTCCCTCCACCGGTGAACTACCAGAGCCGCTCACCGAAGCATTCGTCGAGGATGGCACGAGCTGCAACTCCACAAACGCTGACATCTCACTCGATGGCATGCCCACGGCTCAAGCCAAAGAGCGCATCGTGCAGTGGCTCGAACAGCGCGGCATCGGACGGCGCGCCGTTCGCTATAAACTCCGCGACTGGCTGTTTTCACGCCAACGCTACTGGGGCGAGCCGATTCCCATCATTCACTTCGACGATGGCACGCGCCGCGTCCTCGATGAGGACGAACTTCCCTTGCAACTACCCGAAGTTGCCGAATTCAAACCAACCGGCACTGGCGAAAGTGTACTGGCAACCGTCCCCGAATGGATGAACGTCTTCGATCCCAAAACCGGCAAACGCGGACACTACGAAACCAACACAATGCCGCAGTGGGCTGGGTCGTGCTGGTACTACTTGCGCTTCTGCGATCCACACAACGACACATGTTTTGCCGATCCCGACCGGCTTCGATACTGGCTCGGCAGCGATCCAGACCGCGGCGGAGTGGACCTCTACGTCGGCGGTGCTGAACATGCTGTGCTGCACTTGCTCTACGCACGGTTCTGGCACAAACTGCTCTACGACTACGGTTACGTCCCCACCAAGGAACCATTCGCGAAGCTGTTCCATCAGGGTTTGATCCTGGGCGAAGACGGTCGGAAGATGTCCAAGTCGCTGGGGAACGTTATCAACCCCGACGACATTGTTCGCGACTATGGCGCCGATGCACTGCGGCTGTTCGAAATGTTTCTGGGTCCGCTGGAAGCAACCAAGCCGTGGTCGAGCAAAGGTATCGAAGGCATCAAGCGATTTCTCGACCGCGTCTGGCGCATGTACACAAACCCCGACGGTACGCTCAGCAGCGCTATTGTCCGCATTCCACCAACGCGCGAGCAGGCACGCATCCTCCACCAAACGATCAAGAAAGTGCGGCAGGACATTGAGTCGCTCTCGCTCAATACTGCCATCGCCCAGATGATGATTTTCACCAACGAATACTCGCGCATGGAGCAGCGACCTTATGAGGCGATGGAGCAATTCGCGCTCCTGCTGGCACCGTTTGCTCCACACCTTGCCGAGGAACTCTGGCAGCTACTTGGGCATACACACTCGCTGGCGTATGAACCATTCCCCACCTGGGACGAAAACCTCCTTCGCGATGAGCAAGTGGAAATCGTCGTGCAAATCAACAGCAAGGTGCGCGCAAAGCTCACCGTCCCCGTCACAGCAAGCCAGGAGGAGTTGCGTCAGCAGGCACTCGACAGCCCTGATGTTGCGCGGCACGTGCAAGGCAAAAAAATCAAAAACATCATTGCCGTTCCGGGTAAACTCGTCAACATTCTGGTGGAATGACCGTGCCTGCTGGCAGGGGATCGGCGCAACCGACTCTGTGTATGCATTCTGAACCGATGACTCACACTACACAAGCATCGCGATGAGTGTGCCAGTACTACTTCGACTTCGCGAGGGCGCGCATCGCCGAGTTCGCAGCGGGCATCTGTGGATCTATCGCGATGAACTCGAGCCACCGCTCCCAGCGTGTGCAGCCGGTGACATTGTTCGCGTCGAAACCTCCTACGGCTACGATCTGGGCGTCGGATTTTACCACCCCAGCAGCAAAATCGCCGTGCGGCTGCTGGTTTGGAATGGTGACGTGGACGAAGCATTTTTCAACCAACGCATTCAACGAGCACTGGCGCTGCGGCAATCGCTCTACAGCACAAGCTGCGTATATCGCCTTGTCTTCGGCGAAGCCGACCTTTTGCCGGGATTGATCGTTGATCGCTACCAGGACTGGCTTGCTGTGCAGTTTCTGTCAGCAGGGATGGATGTACGCCGCCAAATGATTGTTGCTGCACTACGGCAGGTGCTCCCGGATATTCAGGGCATCATTGCCAAAAACGACAGCGTCCTCCGCGACAAAGAAGGCTTACCACGGCAGGAAGAAATTCTCTGGGGTGATATTCCGGACCGCATCACTGTCCAGCTCGACGGTGTCACAATGCGTGCCGATCTTGTCGGTGGGCAGAAAACGGGCTTGTATCTGGACCAGCGCATCAACTATCGGCTTGTTGCGCCGTTTGCACGCGGTCGGCGAGTGCTCGACTGTTTCACTCACCAGGGCGGCTTTGCTATCCATTGCGCGTGTGCTGGCGCACGGGAGGTCATCGGGATTGATAGCTCGGCAGCAGCAATCGCGCTGGCTCGAGAGAATGCAGCGCTCAACGGCGTGGAGGATCGGTGCCGCTTCATGGAAGCCGATGTGTTCGACTTTCTCAAAAGCGCTGTGCATGCTGGTGAGCGATGGGACATGATCGTTCTTGATCCACCGGCGTTTGCCAAGAGCGCTCATCACGTTGAGCGTGCGGTGCGCGGCTATGCTGAAATCAACCGTCGTGCGCTGCAATTGCTCGGCGATGGTGGTATTCTTGTCACGGCAACCTGCTCACACCACATCAGCGCAGCACTGCTCCGCGATGTCGTCACCGGGGAGGCTCGGCGAGCAGGCTGCCGGGTTCGACTCCTTGCTAGCGGCATGCAGGCGCCCTGCCATCCGATCTATCCGCCAATGCCCGAGACCGAATACCTAACGCTGCTGGTATTCGAGGTACTGCGGCTGGAGGCACCGTAAGTTTGCAGCCGTTTCACCATCACCATTTTCTTCATGCGACCGATAGCACGTGTGTTGATGCTCCTGTGCGCGCTGTTCCTTCGACTGCCGGCACAGCAGCCGCAGGGCAGCGATCAGCTCGGCGAGATCACCTTCGAAGAACTGCAAGACAAACAATCGAGCAGCGCCTACTTCGGCATTGGCGCTGGATACGTCGGAGGCTTATGGTACATCCCGGCAGCCGACATCAGCGCAAATTTGGTGCTGCCGTACTCGATGCACGGCGATTACTCCGCACCGCTGTTTACCAGCGGGATCAGCGGCTTTCTCACGTTGAGTTTGGTCGGAAATTTGCGCATCGGCTTTGAGAACGTGAGCGGTTCACAAACTCACACGGAAACCTCCGGTTCGACGCAACACAGGGCAACAATGGAGTTGTCGAGTACAGCTTTGCAGTTGGACTACGCCTTTCCGGTCGTGCGGGGGTTGATTGTTGCACCCGGTGCATATGTGGGTCGGGGCTCGCTCCGCTTTGAGCACACCAGCGGACCAAGCTCGACGAACTGGCCAAACTCCCCGGCAACACTGGGAGAGGCTGTAACCAGTTCGCTGGAAGCACCCTTCTGGCTGATTCGCCCAACGGTATCGGTTGAATATGCGCTCAGTGGTTATGCGTCAATCCGTGCGTGGGGTGCCTACAACATCACGGTGATGGGCACCTGGCAGGAAAATGCAATCACAACCGTCAACAACGTTCCGTCGGCGATCACCGCACGGGGCGCTGCTGTCGGGCTTGGGTTGTTTATCGGTTTATTCCGCAGCGAATAATCGCTGGTGGGCTGATTTTTTGAGTGCGGGACCTTAGCTCAACGGTTAGAGCAGCGGACTCATAATCCGTTGGTTGGGGGTTCGAATCCCTCAGGTCCCACTACCGCGATAGTTCCAGCATCCGCTCCAGCGGTCGGCGAGCGCGCTCAATCAGATCGGGATCAAGATGGATTTCCGGCTCGCCGTGCAGCAGGCACTGGTAGAGCTTGTCGAGCGTGTTGAGCTTCATGTAAGGGCACTCACTGCAGCGGCATCCTTCGTCGGTCGGGAGAGCGGGAATGAAGCGTTTGTGGGGTGATGCTTTTGCCATTTGGTGGATGATCCCCGGCTCAGTTGCAACGATGAACGTTGTGCGCGGTGATTCCACCGTATAGCGCAGCAGTGCGCTGGTCGAGCCGATGAAGCTGGCACGCTCGAGGATAGCGTCCTCGCATTCGGGGTGTGCGATCAGTTCTGCATCGGGATGTTCCGCCAGTTGCTCCTCAATGCGGCGGAGGCTGAAGCTTTGGTGCACGATGCAGGTACCATTCCACAGCAGCATCTTCCGCCCTGTTTTTCGCTGCAGGTAGGCGCCTAAATTTCGGTCGGGTGCAAAAAGAATCGGCACACCCTCCGGCACACTTTCAATGATGCGCACAGCATTGCTACTGGTGCAGATGATGTCGCTGAGCGCTTTGACTTCGGCACTGCAGTTGATGTAGGTGATGGCAACAAGGTCGGGATACTGCGCGCGCAACTGAGCGAGAACGCGCCGGAATTCGTCGGCGGGAGCACTGTCTGCCAGCGAGCAGCCGGCTGCCAGATCGGGCAAAAGAACGCGTTTGGTTGGGTTGAGAATTTTTGCCGTCTCCGCCATAAAATGCACACCGCAAAAGACAATCACATCGGCTGTCGTCTGCTGTGCCTTGCGGGACAGATCGAGACTATCACCGACGAAATCTGCCAGCTCTTGAATTTCCGAGTACTGGTAGTAGTGCGCCAGTATCACTGCATTGCGCTCGCGCTTGAGCTGCTCGATTGCGGCGATGCGCTCGTCGTCGTTTTGTGGCTGCCGTTCAACCAGCGGGTCCAGAAGCGTTTCCATTGCCGTTACTCTCCGAGTCGGACACAACGCACAACGCGGACTGTGCCGCGATCGTCAAGACGAACAAGGTACACACCGCGTGCCAGTGCATGCAGGTCCAGAACGATCGCCGTCGGTGTACGCTCGACCGGGACACTCTGCTGCAGCCCTGCCAGAGAAAACACCTCCACCTGAGCCGTCGGGGAGATGCCCTCAATGATTGCGATGCCCGTCGTTGGATTCGGATAGCACATGACCTCAGACGACTCTGCCTCCACGCTAAGGCTGCCGGCACCACTGATCGTTAGATCGTCGGTGTACCACCCATCATCCTGGATGCTCAGGTTCGAACGGAATCGGAAGCGAAACGTCACATCCGCCGGTGCTGTCGGGATGCGAACACTAGCAGCGATGAGCTTCCAGTCACTTGTAGAGCGGGAGCCGTCGCTCCACTCGGGGAACTGCGCACGATTGAGCGAGACCGCCTGGTGCCAGCGTTGTCCGTCGTCGCTCCACTCAACGATGGCGCTGTCGCGTTCTTCGACGTAGGCAGCCGCATAGAAGGCAATGGCGATTGTATCGCGTTCGGCACGAATCGGGAAAAACACAATCGTATCGCGTTCGGCGGCGGCGTACGGGCGGCGTGGCGATTCGGTCAGGCTGGATGGAAGCGAGTGCACAAATTCGTCGGTGAGCGCCCAACCACCGCTCACCAAATAGCGCCGCAGGCGTCCGTCGTCGAACGAATCGCTATAGCGCGGTTCGACCGGTCCGATGTACGCCGTCACTGCAGCCGAGGTGTCGCTTCGATTGCCATCAGCATCAAGCACGCAGATTTGCACGCGCCAATATCCTTGCTCCGGCACGGTGATGGGTAGTTCGACCACGGCGCCCGTATCGCCGGCAGCCACCGTGTGCTGGCTATGTTCGACCCCATCGAGCAGCACTGCAACACGCGCAAGATTGACCAACGGCGTGATGCCGTCGGCGCGACGAGTTGGCATCTGTGCCTGCACTGTGGCATCGAGCTGGGCAGAGCGTCCGTTGCGCACCGCCACAATCGTCGCAGCGTCTGGCTGTGGTGCTCCTCCAGCATAACCAATTGCCCAGCGAGGCGGGGATGTATCGCTACCGGCGACGGCAAGTGCTGTGTAGCGATGCACCGAATAAGGTGGCAGGTTTAGATCGGAATACGTCGTTGCTGTCCCGTCGAGCTGAGCAATCACGGTATCATTGCGCAGCAGCAGAATGCGCAGCTCTGATGGCTCCAGCGGCTGACCGAAGCTGCGGGCGGTCGGTGGTTGCCAGTAGAGGTCAATGCGGCGCGGGTCATCGGCAATGGTGGTTGCACGGAAATTATTCACTGGCAGCGGTGCACGCACAGCAATCCGAGCCGAATAGACGTCGCTATCGAAGATGTTCTGCTCGGCATGTCGCATGTCCACGCTCGACGGATAGATGATGCCCTTCCAGAACGCGCAGCCGTTGTAATCCCCAGCAAAGACACCGCTGATAGAACCGCCGCTGAATGGATTGCGCCGAATGTCAAAGGCAGTGTCGGTAAGTGGTCGCTCGTGCCAGCTTGTGCCACCGTCGCTGGAGTATGCAACGTACACGCGGCAGTAGCGATTGTCCGGATCGTCGCGGCTATCGAGCCACATGACGGCAAGGTCACCGTTGGTGCCATCGAGCGCGATCCACTGCCAGAATTGGTCGCCGGTGGTATCGCGATGGATAATTCGCGGCGCAGACCAGCTTTCGCCGCCATCGGTTGAGCGCGAAAAGTAGATGTTCGGCACACGATCGGCAGCCCAGGTCAGGTATAGCCAGCCACGCCGCGGTGAGTCAGGCACCGTATCAACAACAAGCGACGGATAGGTCTCAACACGTGTTCCGCCTTTGAGCGTGTGGTTGTACTGTGTGCCGGTGAATTTTGTCTCTCCGAGCCATTGGTAGGTGTGGACCAGGCGTGGAGCCGTCCAGGTATTTCCCCCATCGGTCGAACGCGCAAACCCAATACCCCGCTGCGTGCCAGAGTTCCAGACCACATAGACTTCGCCTGCAGGTCCTGTCGCTGCCAGCGGAAAGCTTTGACCGAACGTCGTATCAAGCGATGTGCCCGCCAGTATCGGACTGACACGCACCGGCGGATGCCATGTGGTGCCTTGATCATCGGACCAGGTGACAACAATTTGTGTTGAAGAATCCCGGTCAATGACTCGCTTCCAGGGCACATAAATCCGACCGCGATAGGGTGAGCTGCTGGAGTGATCAACCGAGATGTAGTACTTGTCCTCAAAAGCAGAGTCAGCCGTCATGTTGCCGGTATGCAGGATGATCGGCAGATGCGCTTGCCAGGACTGCCCACCATCGGTTGAGCGCGCAATGAAAACGCCATTTTCGCCCGTTGGCGGCGTCGAACGATTGAAGGCGCCATAGACAACGTAGGCAGTGCCGTCGGGTCCCCACGCAACCGATGGATCGTTGCCGGCTGTCCACCCACTGAATGCCGGCTTCCCCAGTAGAACGTTCCTCCAAGTGCGCCCGCCGTCGCTGGATACATACACCCACGCCGATTGATTGGCGCGATAATCTACAGCCGATGCGATGAGCATCTGCCGGTTCAGAGGATTGACGGCAATGCTCGATTCATTTTGCATTGGGGAATTGTCCTGCTCTGGCTCGATGAGGTTGATGTTGGTAAAGCTCGACTCGTAGTATCGCTCTGCCATGAGCAGAGGTGGAATCACAGGCGCAGTCACCATCGGCAAGGGACGCGCTGCTTCCAGGTATCGTTCCCACCGCGGATTATCAGCATGCGCCACGAGCACAGCACAAACGAAAACAATCACACACACCATGGTAAAGGTGCAGTTGTGGTACATCCAACTGGTTGCGATTTACGAAACCAGCACGAAATCACCAAATCGGGTGCTATCTTCGCTGCAGGATGTCATTGTCGAGCCATGTTTTTTATGCTCATCGAGTCGGTTGCAGGGCTTCTTCGCACCAATCCATTTCCCCGCGTGATTTTTCTTTTTGGGGAGGAGGAATTTTTAGTGGAAGAAACTGCCGAATCGTTGCTGGCTGTAGCACGTAGCCGTGGAGTGAGCGATGTGGACATTGAACTGCTCGATGGCGACGACACGAGCGCCGATGATCTGGTTCGCCGTGCCCAGGCATTCCCAATGGCAAGCGCCGAGCGTGTGATCATAGTGCGACGCTTCGACCGCATTCCGTTCGGAAGAAAATCCAATGCCGAGCACAGTTTATTCGGACGCTACCTGCAATCGCCAGCGCTAACAACTGTCCTGGTGCTGCTGGCAAGCGGTGACAGTCGCAGTGTCGCCGATGAACTCAAGGGTCTTGCCAAAGCGCTGTCGAATCCCAAACAACAGACGCAGGCAAAAGAAAAACTCGCCAAACTTCGTTTCCCCTATCGCGCTCTCCTTGCCGACGCCGCATGGATGGAATTTCCTCGCCTTCACGAGCGCCAAATCCCGGAATGGATTGTGCGCCGCTTCAAGTCGCACGGCTACGAGTGCGCCGTTGACGTTGCTGAATACCTCACGCTGCAAGTTGGCACGTCCTTGCGAGACCTTGCTAACGAGATGAGCAAAGTCATCCTCTACGTGGGCGGGCGTAAGCGAATCAGCATCGAGGACGTCCTCGCCGTAGCCGGTGCCTCGCGTGTGTACAACGTTTTCGAGCTTCAGAAAGCCATTGGCGAGCGCGACACCCCACGGGCGCTGAAAATTTTGCACTACATGGTGCGAACCGAGCGGCAAGATTTGCTCATTGTCACAATGCTGGCGCGATACTTTTCAATCCTGTGGCGGCTGGGCGAATTGCACGCAACCACTTCCAATACAGCCGAGCTTGGACGCGCGCTGAAGATTTCACCTTTTTATGTGCCCGAATATCTGGCGGCGCTCAAAAACTATAGCCCAGCTCAGATCGAGCATGCGCTGGAAGTACTCCACTCAGCCGACGTGCGATTGAAATCAAGCTCACTCGATACGCTGACTGTTCTGGAGACTGCCTTGCTGGAAATTATGGGTGCGCTGAAAAACACCGGCGCCGCTTCTCTCCCGGAAGCGGCGCCGCGTGTGAGGGTACCATGAAACGCTTTGCTCGCGTTAGCGCACGATCACCAGGGGTATCGTGCGCACTCCCGTTGCCGTCGTAATGCGCACGGCATAGATGCCATCGCTCAGACCATCGGTCGAAAGCTCTGCCTGTGGCGTGCGCACGTCATACGTAGCAACGACCGTGCCAAGCAGTGTCAGCAGCTCGATGCGCGCAGCGCTGATTGGCTGCCCAATGTCAATCCGAACGTGATTCGATGCCGGGTTGGGAGCAATGACAACCGTCCCGAGTTGATCGTCGGTGACGGTGCTCGCCTGGACCGGTTCGATCGTCGCATCCTGCGATTGTGTTGCTGCCGCTCCGATGACGATTGTCGTTTCGCTTGACTCATAGTCTGGATGATCCACCACGAGCGTGCCAACACCCGGCATCAGCTCGGTGATTGCGTAGTAACCATCGTCTTGTGAAATTGCGTAGCCCGCGACCCCAGCGTCGGTCAGAACAGCGACGAGCGCTCCAGCAACCGGTTGCTGTCCCTGCTCAGCCGAACCAACCTTGATCTGCTGTCCGCGACTGCGCACCCAGCCATCGAGCCGAACGATGCCACGCTCGCCACTGCGCGGACGAAGCTTGATGACGTACTGCACACTCAGCATGGCGTCGCCGACTTGGATGCGGGTTGCTGTCCGCCAGCGGAGCGTCGCGAAATCGCCCTGCACACAAAAGCCCGGAACATAATCGCGCGAGCGTGGAATGCCGAGCACAACATAGACGCCTGGTTCTAAGCCAGTGAACTGATAATTCCCCATGTCGTCAGTCTCGACCGTCCGGAAGCGGCGGATGCGATCTCCTCGATCAGAGTTGGTTGCGACTAGGCGGCAAGCAATTGCCCAGCCAGCCAGTCCATTACCTGCCGAGTCGGTGATCTGTCCGCTAAAACCACCCGTGCGCGCTGGACGTGTCGGGAGCGCGAAATTGACGCCATCGCGATTGCCCGTCAGAGTGATGTGGGTCGCCTCGGCAATATTGCTGGTTCCGTCGTAGTAGAGCGGCAGGTAGTCATCGCTGCGCGGAACAGCACGCGCAATGTAGGTGAAGCGGTTCGAGAGCCGAATTTCGTAGTAGCCATCGGCGTTGGTCTCCGCGGTAAATGTTGCCCCATGCCCCCAGTCGTTGCCATGGTGGTCCTGGTGACTATCGCCGACGGTCATGAACTTGACCCACGCAGCGACGCCTTCACCTGTTTCAGCCGACGTCACCCGCCCACTGACAACGTAAAATTGCTCCTGCTGGCGTGGCGTGACAACAAAAACTAACTCCACAACCGAATCAGCACCGCACTGGAACGTTAGCACCGTCGCATCATCGGCAGTGCGGCTGTTTTCGTACCAGAGTGGTTGGTAGTCGCGTCCTTCGGTGAGGAACTTATACTGCCCTGCTGGCAAGCGCATGTGGAAGGTGCCAAGATCGCCGACTTCAGCCTTGCCGGCAACAACCCACACTGTTTGATTTTCCCGTGTGATGGCGCGATAAGCAACGACAACACCCGACGACTGAGGCGTCCGGTTTGTATCAACGACAATGCCCTCGACAAGGATACAGCCTTCGTGCTCATCATCGCCACCGACCATGATGACCCACTCCTGACCAACCCACACAACACGACCTTCGACCTCGATCAACGCTTTGATTGCTGCCTGGTATTTACCAGCACGCTGCGGCGTCCAGGTAATAACACCGGTGCTTTCGTCTATGGTCATGCCGTCGGGACCGCTAACGAGTTGATAGCGAATCGTCACGCCTTGCAGCGACGATTCAGCACGCGCCTGGTAGCGATACTGCTGCCCGACGCGTCCCTCGCGGGGCGGAGTGGTCACAAATCGGAGGAGGTTATTCGGTGGAGTGTTCGGCGGAACGGTTACAACGCGAATGATACTCCGCGGGCTTTCACCATCGCTGTTGTAGGCGGTCACAAAGTAGGTGTACGTTCCTGCTTGCAGCGGCTGGTCGGTGTAGCTATAGAGCTGGCGATGAGTGCTATCGCTCGGCACCGTTGCGATGCGCGTAAACTGCGAAACGTCCTCGGTCTGACCCGACGCACGATAGACGTAGTAGCCCTCAGGACGATCGGATGAGTTTTCTGACTCGCTCGGCATCCATTGCAACACTGCCTTGTACTGTCCCTGTGTATCGGTGTAGCCACCGGTTGCGCTGAATTCACGCGGTTTGCTCGGTACACCTGCCGATGCTGCAAGCACCAGCACCATCAGACCGAGCACAGCAGAGGACAACAATCGAAGCTTCATTGTAAACACTCCAAGATTGGTAAAACAATCATCGAACAGACCATTCGATTTTCAGCGGCAGTAACACTGGCACCCGGTGATGGTAACAACGGAAAAAACTTTTTTCGTGTTACATGGACAATCGTAGTTTGGTTATTGCCACCGGTAACGATAGGCTATCGAATGAAAGAGCTGGAAGCATTGAGCGATGCCGAGCTGTATGTGCGCATGTGCGATAGCGCGCGGTATTCCAAGCGTGAACGCGATGCAGCGTTCACCGAGATTTACCGCCGGCATTCCCCGCGCATCTACGCCTACTGCCGCCGTATCATGGGCGATGATGCTGCGGCTGATGATGCCTTCCAGGAAGCATTCATGCGGTTTTTCACCTCTGCCGATGGTACACGAACAATGACGAATCTGCCGGCATTTCTCCTCCGCATCGCGCGGAATGTCTGCCTCAACCATAAACGCATGCAGCATTCGACTGTCGAGCTGGAAGACTACCACGCTGTCTCACGCGATACACCGTACGAAAACGACGAGCTTGCCGAACTGCTTGCGCATGCGTTGGAATTGCTGCCGATCGAGTACCGCGAAGCGTTTGTGTTGCACGAGTACGACGGACTTTCCTATGGTGAAATCGCTGAGATTGTCGGCACCAGTGCTGACGTGGTCAAAGTTCGAGCATTCCGAGCACGGCAGAAACTTCGTAAAATTTTAGCGCCATACTTTACCGATCGAACAGAAGACATGAACACTTCCGAATGATCCCATGGATTACACCGAGCAATACTCCGAATGGCTTTCGGCATATCTCGATGGCGAATTAGAGCCAGCGCTGGAAGAGCCGCTCTTTGCTGCACTGGCGACACACGCAGAGCTGCGGCAGGAAATGGGCGAGCTGCTGGCATTGCGCCGGGCGGTGCGCAATGATCGGGTGGCATTGGTTCCCCCTTTGAGCACCAGCGCTGCCCTGTTCCAGAGCATTGGAATCGGTGCTGGCACCGGCTTCATCGTCAGTCTGCTGCGCAAGGTATGGATGCCGCTTGCCGGTGCCATTGTCGGGAGCGCGCTGACCTGGCTGGGCATGACACAATGGGGGCAGCCTTCGGCTGAGCAGTCGCTTGTGCAGAGAGAAACTCCAGCACCATCGGTTGCTGCACCAGAAACGACAATTGTCGAACGCGTGGTCTACCGCACGCGAACGGTGTACCGCACAGTACCATCTCCCGTGGTAGCAACCGAGGATGCCCACGCTTCGACACCATCGGATGCGGTGCAACAACCCAGTCAGCCAGCAGCAACGGCTCGGGACTTTGTTCCACTGGCTGAACTACCAGAATTTCGCATCGCCCCATCGCCACTTGTTGTGCGCCGCTATGCTCTGCCCGAGTCGGTGACGAAAGACCCAGCCGTCGAGCATCCTACCGATATGCCCACGCCGCCACCTGCAGAGCAGTATCCGCAGTTCCGATTGTTCCTCCGCGGTCTTGGCTCAACATCGCTGGTGACGGTCCCGCAACAACCCGACCGCAGTTCGCTGCTCAACACCAGTGCGATTGGCTTGCAGTACACACTCAGCGATCATCACGCCATCGGCATCGAGGTCGGACGAGAACCGTTCGCAATGCAGTTTTATGGCTACTCCAACGAAACTCGCCTCCGCTATGAGGCGTATCCTGCGCTGCTGTGGGGGACAGCTACCTACCAGTGGCGCACAAAACTCGGAAAAGAATTCGAGCCGTTCGTTCAAGTCGGCATTGGCGCGACGGAATTCGGCTTACTCGGTCGGACAACCGTCGGCATCGTCTATCGTCCTACGCCGGTGCTGGGCGTCATGCTCGGTGCCGAGGGTGCACTGATGCGCTACGTTTACCAATCGGTGCCCTACTGGACACCGAATGTTGGCATTACCTATGGTGTTGTATTTCGTTTTTAGGTACTCCGCGATGAAACCAATTGTTTTGTTGGCTGCATGCATGGTCTGGTTGGTCGGCTGCGCTGATCCAACCGGTATCACAGACCCTGTCGTCGAGAATCCCAAGCCGGTTGAGTTTGCTCTTACGTCGGAGCACCTGAGCGAAGCTGGAGCCGACGATCGTCTGCTTGGAAAAGGGGACGATCAAGAACTCACGCTGCTGCCGTCATCAATGTCGAGCTATCCCTGGGGCAACGCAACCGATCGGAGCAGCCTTGTGGTGGATACTGCCACCGGTCGTATCCTCCGCTTGCGGTTGAGCTTGGTTCCAAAAGTTGAGCACATGCGCGATACCGCTATGATCTCGCTGCGGCGTGTTGTGGTCGAATTCGATAGCACCGCCAATCTGCAGCTTGATAGCCGCGAGCGGGAGTTTCTCGATGGACGCGCCTTTATCGTCGTTCGCGAACTCGGCATGGGAGGGCAAATCGTCTATCGACTCCTGCGTGTTGATACTGCCAGCAATGACATCCCCGCCGAACTTCGCGATTCCACGTTTTGCAAAATCAAGCTGTGGCGGACCAGCGAGCGAACAATCGTCTTCAAGCTTTCGATTCAACGCTACGGGATAGTCGAGCGGCAAGGGCAGCGTAGCGACGTGCGTCGAATCCGCATTGGCGTGCTCGGTGAAATCCCACTGCAGCGGTAGGTCTGTATTTTTGCGCCCGTGATGGCGGGCATAGCTCAGTTGGTTAGAGCACCAGATTGTGGCTCTGGGGGTCGCGGGTTCGAGTCCCGTTGCCCGCCCGATCAATCCTGATCGGAGCGTCGGAGAGCGCGCTCGTGCTCCCGTTGCTTGATGTCCTGGCGCCGATCGTAAAGTTTTTTGCCCCGCACAACGCCCAGCTCAACCTTGGCATAGGGTCCGGAAAAGTATATCGCCAGCGGGACGATCGTCATCCCTTTTTCTTCGATCATGGAGCGGAGTCGCACAAGCTCGCGGTGATGCAGCAACAGCTTTCGCGGACGCGTCGGGGAATGGTTCGCATAGGAGCCATGCTCATAGGGAGCAATATGCAAGTTGACCAACCACAGTTCGAGTTTTGATTTGTCCAGAAACGTGGCGTAGGCATCGCTGAGATTGACCGCACCAGCGCGAAGCGATTTGACCTCGCTGCCCTGCAGAACTATCCCCGCCTCGACGCGATGCACAATGTGATAGAGATGCTGCGCCTTGCGGTTGGTTACGATGATGCGCACCGGTCGCTGGCTCATGAACGCTTCCGCTTGGGTTTACCGAGAAAGTCGCTCCAGGTGTATTGACTCGGATGCTGCCGCCCCTGCTGGGCAAGCTCGATCAAGAACTCGGCGGTGGTTTGGACAACCCACTCGAAGTTCTCCTCCTGCACGGAGCTACGCTCGGCATCGGGCGCAGGATTGAGAAAATCAATCGCGTAGGGAATATCGTCGGCGACGGCGAATTCAACCGTGTTGAAATCATACCCCAGTGCCGTGCAAATTTTCAGCGCCAGGTCTTCGATCTGCGCCAGTCGCTCCGGGCTTGGCGTCCAGGATGCCACATACCGCAGGTGATGCGGATTGCGCGGTTCGTACGGCATGACCCGCACCCACCGCCGACCGATGCAGTAGCAGCGGTAGTATTCGCTAAACTCAACCGCCGCTTGCAGCACCATGCACAAATCCCCGGTTTGGTCATACGCGGCAAAAAACTCCTCGGGGGAGTGAACCTTGTAGACATGCTTCCACCCACCGCCAGCGTGGGGCTTCAAAAATGCCGGAAAACCAACGTACTCAAAAATTGCCTCCCAATCGAGTGGGTACATCAGGTTCCGCATGGACTCCGACGTTGTGCCCGGCGGATGCGCCTTATGCGGGAGTAAAACCGTGCGCGGCACCGGTACCCCAATGCGCTGCATCAACGCGTAGTTGAAAAACTTGTCGTCGGCGCTCCACCAAAACGGATTGTTGACCACTCGCGTACCGCCAAGCATAGCAAGCTTGAGCATCGAGCGGTAGAACGGAATGTCGTGTGAGATACGGTCGAGGATCACATCGTAGTCGAGCAGTGCATCCATCCGAATGCCGCCGACTTTGACAAACTCCGCCCGCACATCGGGCACGTGCATGCTGTTGATGCGTTCAACCACCGCCGGTGGGAACGTCTGTTCCATTCCAAAGAGCAAGCCGATCACGTGCATGGGTCGTCTCCGTGTTTGACTGTCGTACCGCTGCAAATCTACACGAGGAGCTATCCTTTTGGCACCAATCATGTACCGTACTTTTGTAGCGCAGCATACCCCGAACACCAGACACAATGCGACCGACACGCATAGAAATTTCCGCCGGCGCACTCCGCCACAACATCGCTTTTTTTCGCCGCCTGGCACCGTCTGCACGGTTGATCGCCGTCGTCAAAGCCAATGCTTACGGACACGGCATGGAACTGGTCGCTCGAACGATTGAGCCATGGGTGGACATGTTCGGTGTTGCATTTGCCGAAGAAGGCGTAGCCCTCCGCTCAGCCGGCATTCGGTCGCCCATCGTGGTGCTGATGACTCCCACGGTTGCGGACGTCCAGACAATCGTCGCTGCCGATCTCGATGTTGTGGCGTGTTCGCTCGAGGTGATGGGTGCGCTCGATCGTGCCGCCCAGCACTCCAACCGACGCATTCGAGCACACGTGTACGTTGACACCGGCATGCACCGTGATGGCATTTCCCCAGAGGATGTGCCGGCATTCGTCGAAGCCTGCAGGCATCTCGATGGCATCGAGCTGGTGGGGCTGTGCACCCACTTTGCCCGCAGTGACGAGCGCGACTGCACGATGACAACCGAACAAAATCGGCGCTTTGCGCACGTGCTCGAGCAGCTCACGGCTGGTGGCTATCGGTTCCCGCTGGTGCACGCAGCAAACACCGGTGCTGCGCTCCAGCACCCAGCAACGCACTACACCGCTCTCCGCATCGGCATTGGGCTATATGGCATCGCTCCCGGAGAAACGCACGCGCCAGAGTTACAACCTGTGCTCCGACTGAGCACTGCCGTGACAGCACTGCGCCGAATCGGCGCGGGCGAACCGGTCAGCTATGGCAGCACCTTCACCGCACAGCGTCCAACGACTATCGCCACCATCCCGATCGGCTACGGTGACGGTTTCTCGCGTATGCTGACCGGGCGTGCCGCATGCCTGATCCGTGGCAAACGCTATCCCATCGTCGGCGCCATCTGCATGGATGAATGCATGGTTGACGTCGGCGACGACACCATCGCGATCGGCGACGAAGTGGTCCTGATTGGTTCGCAGAGGGAGCAAACCATCACCGCCAGCGAGATTGCCCGGTGCATGGGCACCATCCCGTACGAAGTGACAACCCTTCTGGGTCCGCGCATCCAGCGAGTCCTGAGCGAATAATTTTTTCCCGACAGCAAAACCACGTCCGCGTCGGCTCCGTATGTTTGAGCTGACGGTCAAGTTACTATGTTTCACATTCTGTGGAGATTGCCATGCATCGCCAAGCCGGAGCAGTGCTCATCATCGCGGCAGCATTTTTCTTTTCCCACTGCACCGATAGCACCAGCCCTTCGACTCCATCGGTGGAACTCTACTCCGAGGTTAGCACCTCGACCGTTCGGCAAGCAATCCAGATTCCCAAAGGGAACACAATCACCGGTGTTACTCCCGTTGACTCGATCACGATTGATCGCGTTCGCATCCTTGTTCGCCGTCTCAAACTGCATCCAGCCGACAACGACTCCAGCGGCAAGGACATCAAGACCGAACCGTTCATTGTGACCTTCACCGGGCAACAGCAAATGGTCACCAGCGCAACGATTCCCGCCGGCATTTATCGCTGGATGAAACTTGAATTTCACCGCCTTTCCAACAACGAAGCAGACCAGTACTGGAACAACCCTGCATTCGCCGACTTCATCCCACCGGAGCGATATAGCCTCATCATCGAGGGACGGGTCTATGCACGCGGCAGCACGCAACCGGATACATTCACCTACCGCAGCACGGTCACGGCGAATATCTCGCTTGCGCTCGATCCGCCAATGGAGGTAACCGAAAACACCATCCTACGGCTGTTGCTTCGCTTTGATCCCGCCGCAGTCTTTACGACAAACCTTGGAATTGTCTTGCATCCACTCGATCCGGACAACCGCAGCACGATCGAGGGCAATATTCGCGCTGCACTAAAGGTTCTCAAGCGCTAAAATCAGTGGGTTCACCGTTCTGCCTGCTCGCGCGCACCAAGTCGTCACCCTGAACCCATCGCCTTCCCCACACTGTCACCCTGAACTTGTTTCAGGGTCTCTTCCCCACACCGTCACCCTGAACTTGTTTCAGGGTCTCCAGAGATGCTGAAACACGTTCAGCATGACACGCGAATGGCACGCTCACACGCATTGGCAGTGCTCCCGCTCACAGTCACCCTGAACTCGTTTCAGGGTCTCCAGAGATGCTGAAACAAGTTCAGCATGACACAGCCGAGGCACAATGAGATGCTGAAACAAGTTCAGCATGACACAGCCGAGGCACAATGAGATGCTGAAACAAGTTCAGCATGACATGCGAATGACACGCTCACACGCACCCCCAGTACTCCCACCCCCTGTCACCCTGAACTTGTTTCAGGGTCTCCAGAGATGCTGAAACAAGTTCAGCATGACACAGCCGAGGCACAATGAGATGCTGAAACACGTTCAGCATGACACGCGAATGGCACGCTCACACGCATTGGCAGTGCTCCCACGTCACCCTGAACTCGTTTTCAGGGTCTCACTCCTTCGTGCCGTCACCCTGAACTCGTTTCAGGGTCTTCCTCCCTCGTGCTGTCACCCTGAACTCGGTTCAGGGTCTCTTCCCCACACCGTCACCCTGAACTTGTTTCAGGGTCTCCAGAGATGCTGAAACAAGTTCAGCATGACATGCGAATGACACGCTCACACGCATTGGCAGTACTCCCGCACACTGTCACCCTGAACTTGGTTCAGGGTCTCCAGAGATGCTGAAACAAGTTCAGCATGACACAACCGAGGCTCAATGAGATGCTGAAACAAGTTCAGCATGACATGCGAATGACACGCTCACACGCACCCCCAGTACTCCCACCCCCTGTCACCCTGAACTTGGTTCAGGGTCTCCAGAGATGCTGAAACAAGTTCAGCATGACACAGCCGAGGCACAATGAGATGCTGAAACACGTTCAGCATGACATGCGAATGACACGCTCACACGCACCCCCAGTACTCCCGCACACTGTCACCCTGAACTTGGTTCAGGGTCTCCAGAGATGCTGAAACACGTTCAGCATGACATGCGAATGGCACGCTCACACGCATTGGCAGTGCTCCCACGTCACCCTGAACTCGGTTCAGGGTCTCCAGGGTCTCCCTCCTCCTAACCCAGTTTCAATCCCACATTGGTGCGACTGCATTGACTGGTATACGGATGAAAAGGCTTTGTTCCACTTCGACGAGTTTCAATCCCACATTGGTGCGACTGCATTACGGGAAATTAAACGTCAGAGCTGCAAACGCGGCTTCTGAGTTTCAATCCCACATTGGTGCGACTGCATTAAAGGGGAGTTCGATGACTTAATAAGAAAGTTATCCGTTTCAATCCCACATTGGTGCGACTGCATTTGGAAAAGCTAACTTTGGCACTCCAGCTTCTGTATGAAGGTTTCAATCCCACATTGGTGCGACTGCATTCTGGAAACCGTAAACAATGTTTTGCGATTAAATAATGTTTCAATCCCACATTGGTGCGACTGCATTTCAAACCTGTCAGATCACCGCTGCTGGCACAGAATGTGCTTCAGCGGTCATCGCTCAGGCTCTGCAAAAATACACAGCGATGCGCCTTTTACCAAATACTGGCTTGCAGTCCAATTGCACACCCGCTCAAAGAACCGCTGCACTATCGCCCCGCGCCGAAGAGGTCGACGGCAAAAAAATCTGCGAAAACAACAAATTTTCGCAATTGCAATTATGGACTCTGCGGCCGGAGACAATTTGTCAGGGAGGTCGACGGCACAGAATCGAGAACCTTCTTGTTCTCGATGTAGACGTGTTGCTGGTAGCGTTCAGCCATGAAGCAGGTTTAGGGTTTCGGCTGCACCGGTGTCAGCGGTGGAGCAGCCAGTTGCGGTCGGGCAGCCTGGCGCGCAGCGTTTTTAAGGCGGCGCTTCTGGTTGTAATCAACTGATTCGCGGAAGCGATAGCCTGCATCAATAATTCCACGCGCAATCAGCGTATCCCGTGCGACCAGGTAGCGCCACCGGTCCGGAAGCCCGCGACGAATTTTGTGCGGTATCTGCGAAATGGGTATCCAGGGCGGTTCGACAGCAAGCGGATCGGGCGGCAGCTCGACGAGAGCATCCCGATTCGACCGACAATCGAGCCAGGGTCCGTAGCGAGGACGGCGATAATCGAACATGTCAATGATCAACACCGGCGTACCCGTCGGGTAGAATCTGCCGAGGGAATCTCGCCTATTGCCGGTCTGCACCCAGCGATAGAGCCACTGGGCATCGTCGAGAAACTGCCGCACGCAGGCATGCGAGACAGGTCGCCCCGGCATCTCGAACGCATGAAAGGCACAGCCGGCATACTGGTGAAAATTAATCGTATAGGGCAACACCCACTCATCGTTGAGCGAGGACACTCGCATCCGCTGTTTCCAGTTGCAGTAGTACTTGCCCGGCAAGGTGGGCTTCCCTTTGCTCCCACTGTTGCAGGCGGCAAAGCGCACTAACTCGCCCCGCTCATAGCAGGCATACGCCTGATACTTGTTGCTCAGGACAATGAGCCTGGGAATATCCACCGCCTGTGGATAAAACTGTGGAAAAACCGAGTACGCCCGCAAATCCGTCAGGATACGGCTTGGGACGACAACCGAATCACCGACGGCGATAAAGCGAATCTCTTTTCGGTTGAGTGTTGCCAGCACTTTTGCCGTATCGGGTGCACGCCCGACCCCAAACGCTCGGAGCAATGAATCCCGCTGTCGCCGATTCCGCAGCACGAGCGTTTGGTACTCGATCACGGGGAATCGCTCCGCCAGCTCACGCTGACGCGCCACAAGCCATCCATTCCGCTCAGCGCGGCGTATCGCCGCTGAATCAATGGGCGCCGACGATTGCTCCCGGTGCGATACATCACCGGTACAACCACCCAGCACCACAGCCAGAGCGAGCAGAAACGGCATAGATGAATTCACAGACTGACCAAAAAAACGCACACCGCTTCGGTGAAGAAGACGTCAACATGCAATCTACGCGTGTGCCGATTCGTCAACGGTTGCCCGCTTTTATTGAACGTAGCTCGAATGTCGCTTCGCGCAATACTTTTTTCCCACGCCGCACCGATCGTCGGCAGGGGACGCACTCGCCAGGTTAGCCCTGACGACATGCTCCCGTTCGACGAGCGGCTGGAGCCGATCCATGCCGAGCAGATGCTTGCGACCGTTCCAACCGATTCGATCTGGCGCATGCTGTGGCAGTGCTTTTGGTCGGTCGGGACGCCGGCGCGCCGCACCATTGCGATTGCCTTTGGCAGACTGCCGATAGTTCTGGCAAGTCCGCTGTTGCTCCGATGGCTGCTGGAGCATTTTTCGCGCTTGTCGGTCGAGCCTGCACTGCTGCTGCCAACATTGGCGCTGGGGATCGGCGTTGCGCTCACGGTTGCGCTCGATGGCGTCGTTATCCAGCACTACTACTACAACGCACTCTGGGTGTACGCTCGCATCACGGGCGGTTTGAACATGCGCATCTATCGCCACGCGCTGGCGCTGGACCGCCAGGCTCTCCAGCATCGCCACACGGGCGACATTGTCAACCACATGGCAAGCGATACCGAGGGCATTGCCGAGCTGTCGTTTGTCATCCCAGAGATTGGTTCCAGTATTGTGCTCATCGCGGGAAGCTGTGTGCTCCTGTGGAGCATTCTGGGAACGGCAGCATTTGTTGCCATTGGCACGATGTTGGTTCTGGTTCCGATCACGCGTGCAGCGGCACGCCGCTTTGCAAAAACCGACGACGAGCTTTGGCAATGGCGTGACCGGCGTGTTTCGATGGTATCGCAGGTGCTCAGCGCCATGCGGCTGATCAAGTATTTTGCCTGGGAACGCTCGATAGAAGCAGAGCTGAGCACGCTGCGGGCGCACGAGCTTCAGGCTGCAACGCGCTTGGTCCGAAACGAAGCGCTCAGCACGGTTTTCTTTCTGGCTTCGACGCTGATCGTCGCCGTTGTGGGTTTTGCCACCTACGCGCTGATGGGTGGCGTTTTGACGCCTGCGGTCATTTTTCCGACGCTGCTGTTGCTGGGGCAGTTGGAGGGTCCGCTGGGAAATTTGCCGCATTTTGTCAAGAACACTGCGCATGCCTACGTTGCAGCCGAGCGCTTAGCGGCATTCTTTCGTCTTCCAGCCCGTGCGCCTGCCAAGCCAGCTCCGGCGTGCACCGATGCTCCCGCCGTTGAGATTCGCAATCTGAGCGTCCGCTACAACGACACTCCAGCACTGACGAACCTAACGCTCGACATTGCCCCAGGCGAAGCAATCGCCGTCGTTGGCGCTGTCGGCAGTGGCAAAAGCTCGCTCTTGCTGGCTATGCTGGGCGAAGTGCACACCGAGGGCAGCATTGTGTTCCGCGATCGCACCGGCAGGCAGTGTCAGCCCCGCATTGCCTACGTTGCCCAGGAGCCCTTCATCCTCAACGCAACGATCAGCGAGAACATCCTCTTTGGCACTGAATCGGCTCCGCTGCAGGAAATTATTGAGGACGCAGCACTCAGCGCCGACATCGCCGAGCTTCCCGCCGGAATCGAAACGGAAATCGGCGAGCGGGGCGTAACCATTTCGGGCGGACAAAAGATGCGTATTGCACTGGCGCGGGCAGCAGCGGCAGAGCCAACCCTTCTGCTGCTCGATGATCCGCTGGCTGCCGTGGATACACGCACCGAAGCCCATCTGGTCGAGCACCTGCTCTTCGGTCGCTGGAAAGACCGAACGCGCATCGTTGCCACACACCGACTCGAGCATCTCCATCGCTTCGACCGAATTGTCGTGCTCCAGGCAGGACGGATCGAAGCAGTCGGCACCTACGCCGAATTACTCGAGCGTTCCGAACAGTTTCGCACGTTCATCGAGGAGCACCGCCGGGCACACTGCTTGCCGCCGACACCATCCCCGGCAGAAACAGCGGCGCCGAGCGTCAGCCGTGCCAGCGGGGGCGGTACGCTCAGCCAGGACGAAGACCGTGCCGTCGGTGTCGTCAAGGCATCGCTGTTCTGGTACTACGTACGCATGTTCGGTGGCGAAAAGCCCCTGGCGACTGCAGCAATCCTTGCCGCAATGGTGCTATTGGGCGTGGCAATTGTTGCCCTGCCGATGCTGCAGAGTTTGTGGCTGGCACAGGGCACCGCACAGACCGATTGGCTGGTGCTGCTGGGTGTGTATGCGGCAATCGGCATCGGTGCCCTTGCAGCGCAGTACGCTGAGCGTCGCGTGTGGATGGAGCGGGCGCTGGTGGCAAGCAAGCGAATTCACCAGCGCATGCTCCGAGCGGTTCTGCATGCACCGCTGCGATTTTTCGACACAACACCCAGCGGGCGTATCCTCAACCGCTTTGCGCGCGATACCCAAGCCATTGACGATGAGCTGGCGTGGAATTTCGAAAGCGCCATGCGATCGTTTGCCGCGATGGTCGGAACTCTTGTGCTCATCGCGGCGACAGCCCCGATTGTGCTGCTGATTGCAGCGCCGGCGCTTGTTGTTTACTACCGCATCCAGCGTGACTACCGCCGCGTCGCCCGCGAGGCGAAACGGTTCGAAAGCATCGCCCGCTCGCCGCGCTACGTGCTGTTCAAAGAAACGCTGCACGGCTTGCTGACGATTCGAGCCTTTGGCAAGCAGAGCGTCTTTCTCGAGCGCTTTGCTACCGCCATGCGCTACTACCTGCGCATGTACTGGAGCAACATTTTGATCAACCGCTGGTTTTCCGCTCGCGCGCCGCTGGTCAGCAGTGTGATCGCGCTGGTGACGGTGGTCGTGCTCGTCCTGGCGGTGCAAGCCGGAACGATTTCGACCGGTGTGGCGGGCGTTGTGCTCACCTACACAATCACCTTCTGGGGCAATCTCAATTGGTGCGTTCGCGCTTTCAGTGAGGTGGAATCGCGCATGACCTCGCTCGAACGTGTCCATGCGCTCGGCAGCGTCGAGCCAGAGCCATCGGTCAGGTGCACACCCACTCTGGCTGCTGATGCGCCGTGGATAGATTCATCCCCTGCTGTCGGCGCTTCGATCGAATTCGACCGCGTGTGGGTACGCTATAGCCCGCAATTGCCGTGGGTGCTTCAGGACCTGTGCTTTCGCATCGAACCCGGCATGCACGTCGGCATTGTCGGGCGAACCGGATCGGGCAAGACGACGCTTTTTCAGACGCTCTTTCGGTTTGTTGAACCCGAGCGGGGACGTGTTCTCATTGGTGGGGTGGACCATCGCCGCATACCACTGGAGCGGCTCCGGTCTGCGATTAGTGTCGTTCCGCAAGACCCAGTGCTGTTGCTGGGCACGGTTCGTTCAAATCTTGATCGCTGGGGACGCTTTACCGATCGAGAACTCTGGCAGGTGTTGGAAAAGGTCACTCTTTCGGACACGATCGCCGAGCTGGGCGGATTGGACGCGCCCATAGGCGAGCAGGGTGGAAATCTGAGCCAGGGGCAGCGACAATTGCTCTGCCTGGCGCGAGCATTGCTGGTCGGGGCACAAATCATCGTCCTCGATGAAGCAACCGCCAGTATTGACGTGCTCAGCGATACCGCAATTCGCCAAACACTCGCCTACCACTGTCGCGGGAAAACAGTGCTGACCATTGCGCACCGGCCCGCCTCGGTTGCCGATGCAGATGTGGTCATTGAACTTGAGCACGGGCAGATTCTGCGAATCGGTTCACCTGGACGGCACGCTATGCCTGGGCAAGCGCAAGGATCGTCTGGTATTCCGGGGGCGAAAGCGGCATCACCGACAGACGCGCCTGCTTGAGCAATAGCATCGTGCGCAGCGCTGGCGTTGCTTTGATCTGCTCCAGCCGGACGGGACGTCCGAGCCTCTGCTCGAAGGCAAGGTCCACGCACTCCCACTGGCCGGTGTCGTCGGTTGGGTCCGGATACGCCGGACGATGGACGCGCGCAATGCCGACGGCTGCACGCTCGGCGCCACTGTGATAGACGATGACGCGATCACCGCGCTGCATCTGACGCAGGTAGCCGCGTGCCTGGTAATTCCGAATGCCTGTCCATGCGGTTGTCCCCTCCCGCTCAAGATCTGCCAGCGAATACTCGTCGGGGTCACTTTTGACCAACCAATACCACATGGGCTATTGTCCGCTCAGTGTCTGGACGATCAACTCTTCGATCCGTGCATTTGGATCGTCGGGCGGCTCGATCGCTCGATCGGTGTTGTTGTGCAGTGCCAGGAAAAACGTTGGCAGCCGCTGAATCTGGAAGCGCGGCATGTGGTGGTGCTTTGTCGTCGCCGACCGCATGGAAACAATCGTGATCCGATCGAGCGCAAAGCCAGCAAGCTCCATGCAGCGGACAAAGTGTGGGAAGTGCTTTTGCGTGCCGTTGCAACTGCACGAGGGATTGACGAACAGGTAGCAACTATCCACCATGTCCAGCCGCGATTGAATCTGAGCAATTAGTGCTGGGTCGGGCTGATAGGAATCTTTCTCCTGCGTGAACCACGCATACCCCGGCTGGCGGGCGATCTGGGCGACGGTAAATTCATCGGCAACATATTCGGTCGCCGTATCGCTGCAGCTCAATGCAAACGCGCACAGAATCAGCACGGGCAAACGGAGCTTCATAGATTTGCCTTTGCGTGTGTTGGACAACCGACACAAATATCGCACATTTTTTCGTTCCAACAAAATATCCCGTGTAGCTGATGATTCGACTGCGTTTGCTCGGTGGTTTTTTGCTGATGATGCTCGGCGGGATGGCGTTTGCAGGGTTGCGTCTTGCACCACCGGAGGAGCAACCGTTTGTGTCTCCGCTGGTACTGGCTGCGGCAGTCGTTGGAGGGTTGGCGCAGTTTGCATGGGCAGTGCTCTCGGTCACTTCTGTGCCGCCGATGCGACTGAACCGCATCGTGACGGGTGCTCATGGGATCGCTCTGGTACTGCTGATTGTCCCGCTCGTATCGGCGGGCGCTTCGATCGCCAGCGGCGCGGTTCATCTTGGAGGTGCTGTCACCGTTGCAGTCGCGCTGGTCATAAGTAGTGCCCTGCTTGGTCTTTTCCGCAGCGGTCGTCGCGCTGGATAGGATCCGACAGCATGCTGCAGGGTGCGCCTTTCCTAAGTTTGTAGCGTGTTGTATCCTTTCACCGTGAGTCATTTCATGCGATGCTGTTTTGCCGTTGTGCTGCTGGTGATACCGCTGCTGGCATTGCGTGCAACACCAGGAGGAACACAGTGCTCGCATCCAGGCGTTGTGCGGTCACACGGCAGTGCAGACAGAAGCTTGCTCTCCGCCATTGAGCGACGTCCGTATGATGTTCTTCGCTACGACCTCTTTCTCGACTGGCGCGCGCCACTAAGTGACTCAACGCAGAACGCGCGTCCTTACTGGGGTCAGCAAACGATCACGCTGCGTTGCGATACCGATGAACTTGCCAGCATTGAACTCGATGCCGATCGAGCGCTCCAGATTGAGGCTGTTCGCATTCGCCGTACCCATAGCGGTGAATGGCAGTCTGCACCGTTTTCCCGACCAGGAAGCGACGAACTGGCTATCGCGCTTGCACCGCCGCTTCACGCCGGAGACACCGCCGTTGTGCAGATTGACTACCGCAATTTCTCGCTCAGCTCAAGCGTGCAGGAGCTTTATGGCGGCTATAACCGTTTCTGGCGCGATCCAAGCACCGACACACTTCTCCCTGCGCCGCTTGCCTACACGATGAGCCAGCCTAATAGCGCCCGCCGCTGGATGCCCTGCAACGACCGCCCCTACGACAAAGCACTGGCGACGATAACCATCCTGGCACCACCGGGCTTTACGACCCTTTCCAACGGCACGGCTGAACCAACCACGCTTGTCGTCAACGGTGATACCGTCTTTGCCCTGCGCTACCACAGCATCGAACCAATTGCCAGCTACTTGATGCTCGCTGTTGCATCGCGTTATGCAATGGTCGAGCGCTCCTATGCTTCGCGCGATTCGGTGCGGCAGATTCCGCTGCGGCTCTACCTGTGGCACTCGGACTGGCTCGCGTACGCCGACAATGCAGACTGGATGCTCAGCGCAACAGCATCAATGATGCAAGCCTTCGAGCAAGCGCTCCTGCCCTATCCATTTTCCAGCTACGGTCAAGTGTTGCTCTACCCGTACTTCAAAGGTGCGATGGAACACCAAACAATGACCACACTCCACCGGGATGCGCTGGTGCAGCGGTGGGAAAACGTTGTTGCCCACGAACTGGCGCACCAGTGGCTGGGGGACCTTGTCACGTGTGCAACCTGGAACGACCTCTGGCTCAACGAAGGTGGAGCAACATATGGCGAGCGACTTTGGATTGAATTCGCCTACGGTGAAAAGCAAGCGCGAGCCTACTTTGCCCAGCGGCGGGACCGGGATTACTTACGCGGCGATGGTGGGATGCTCCAGCCACCGGTGTACAACACCAGCGGCACGAACCTATTCAACACGGGCACAACCTACGTCAAAGGTGGCTGGGTGTACCACATGATGCGCACCATGCTCGGCGATAGCACCTTTTTCGAGCTGATGAGAAGCTACCTGCGCACCTTTAGCCATCGCACGGTGGAGACCGAAGACCTGCGTGCATTCTGCGAGCAACAGGTTCCGCAACCGCTGGTGCCCTGGCGCACGTTTTTTGACCAGTGGGTGTATTCGGTCGGTCATCCGGTGCTGGAAGCGAATCGTCTGTCGCTCGAACAAACTCCGGCAGGCTACCGCGTCCGCATCCGACTTGCACAAGTCCAGGACACAACGAGTTTCCGTCCCGTCTATGTGGTGCCGCTGCCGCTCCGCTTTCGGGAGTATTTTTCTGGGCAGCCCTACGACACCACCATCATCATGACCGAGCGTGAACAGATCGTCGAGGTGCTGACGCCTTTTCTGCCGGAAACACTCGAACTTGATCCCGATGATGCGATTCTCTGCCAGAAGGATACCGCTCCGCTCGTGCTGAAAGTAGAGACACCAGCAGAGCCAGAGATTGTCGTTCTGCCGAATCCCGTCGAGCGTGGGCAAGAGATCACCGTTTGGCTTCCGCAACCCAATCAGACGCTGCGGTTGTGGAAAAGCGATGGTCGGTTGGTTACCCAAACGACGATCGCCGGTGATCGGGCATCTTTGAGCACCACTGAGCTTTCGGCAGGCGCGTATATGCTCGAGCTTGCCAACCAGCACGAGCGCATCCGTCGTATGGTCATCGTTCTTCCGTAGCATGCGCGCACTGTCGCAGCGTGTTCTGGGCGCATCGGAATCTCAAACGCTGGCGATTGCGGCACGGGCAAAAGAATTAGCGCGTGCAGGGTATCCCGTCGTGTCGCTGGCGGTCGGTGAGCCAGACTTTCCAACACCGGCATGCGTCCGTGCTGCAGCGATTGCTGCCATCGAGGCAGGCAAAACACGCTACACAGAATCTGCCGGCATTCCTGAACTGCGGCGCGCCGTTGCAGAAAAATTCCGTCGCGACAACGCGGTACCGATTGCCACCGAGGACACAGTTCTGATCTCCTGTGGTGCCAAGCATAGCATCATGAACGCACTCCACGCCATCTGCAATCCGGGTGACCGAGTGCTCATCATTGCCCCGTACTGGGTAAGCTATCCCGCCATGGTCAAGCTGGCTGGCGCCGAGCCTGTGGTCATCGAAACCAAGCCGGAGGACGGTTTCAAGCTCCACGCAGATCAACTTCGGTCCTATCTCGATTCGCGGGTGGCGTGTGTCATCGTCAATTCTCCGTGCAATCCCACCGGCGCAATGTACGGGCGCCACGAGCTTGAAGCGTTGGCGTCCGTCCTGGCTAACCACGACTGCTACATCATCAGCGATGAGATTTACGAAAAGCTATCGTACTCCGGCGAGCACGTCAGCATCGGGTCGCTCGATTCGGTTGCTGACCGCACGATCACGGTCAACGGCTGTTCGAAGGCATACGCGATGACCGGTTGGCGCATCGGTTTTATGACTGGTCCACGCGAGGTGGTCGCGCAAGCAGCGAAGGTGCAAAGCCAGGACACCTCGAACCCAACGACTGTCGCGCAGTATGCAGCATTAGCAGCGCTCGAGTGTGCCGATGCAGACATTGCTCGCATGCGCACTCGATTTGCCGAGCGCCGGCAATCACTGCTGGCGTTGCTGGACTCTGTTCCGCACGTCCGCGCATTTCCACCCGACGGCGCATTTTACGTCTGGCTCGATATTCGTTCGCTGCTCAGCAAGGAACGAAGCTCGCATCAGTTTGCAACGGAGCTGCTCGAGCAGTACTATGTGGCAACTGTTCCGGGCGAAGCATTCGGTATGGGTGGCTACCTTCGGCTGTCGTTTGCAACAAGTGAAGATACCCTCGAGCAAGCGGTCGAGCGTCTGGCAACGTATATCCGAACATTGTCAGCATAGGCGATGGCACGCCGGGAACGCAGCACCACTCTTCCGGAGCGATTGATTGAGCAGTTGGTGCAATCAGCCATTGTCTGTCGCTATGACACTGGCGAGCGCATCACCATCCCGAATCAACATCCGCGCAGTGTTCCATTTGTTCTCGAGGGCGTCGTCAAAGTGCTCTACCAACTCGACCGCGGCGAAGAGGAGCTGCTGCTCTATTTCCTCGAGTCGTCGGATTACTGTTTGCTCTCGCTGCTGGCAGCCGTACGCCGCAGTCCCTCGCAGGTATACGGCGTTGCAGAAACAAGCTGCCGGGTTGCTTTCATTCCCGTCGAACATTTTCTGACGTGGGTCGCACGCGAGCCGCTGCTGCTGGAGCACCTTTTTGGATTGTACCATCGGCGCATCGAGGAATTGCTCGAGCTTATCGGCTGGCTCAAATTTGCCCGGCTGCGGGATCGAGTCCTGACCGTGCTGCAGCAGAAGTGCAGCTATGCTGGCAGTACCGAGCTGACCATTACACACGAAGAGTTCGCACACGAGTTAGGAACATCCCGCGTGGTCGTCTCGCGCATTCTCAAGGATCTCGAACGCGAGGGTATTGTTGAGCTACACCGCGGTGCCATCCGATTGCTTCAGACGAGCCGATAGTTTTCTGTAACTGTTGTTACACACCAGGGGCATTCCAGGACACTAAGTTTGTGCGTGGTTTCATCGTTGGTGGGTACAATCAATGAAACGGTCGCATTACCAGGTTCTTGTCATCGGTGGTGGGAATGCCGGACTATCGGTTGCCGCGCACTTATTGCGCCGAAAGCGTTCGCTCCAGATTGGGATCATCGAACCCAGCGACAAGCATTACTACCAGCCAGCCTGGACGCTCGTCGGTGGTGGTGCATACGACATTGCAAAAACCGTCCAACCAGAGGCAAAGTATATCCCTGCCGGTGCTGATTGGATCAAGGACCGCGCAGAAGAAATCATCCCCGATAGCAACACGGTCGTCACTACCAGTGGCGAGCGTTACAGTTACGACTACTTGGTCGTCTGTCCGGGCATCCAGCTCGACTGGCACAAGATCAAGGGTGCCGAGCAGTGGCTCGGCACGCGCGGCATCACCAGCAACTACACCTTCCAGACAGCACCATACACCTACCAATGCATTGCCAGCTTTTTGGGAAAAGGCAAGGCTCTCTTTACCGCACCGAATACCCCGATCAAGTGTGGTGGCGCTCCGCAGAAGATCATGTACCTTGCAGCCGACAATTTCCGCCGGCGCGGCATTCTCAAACCCGACATGGTGCACTTTTACTCCGGCGGTGGCGTCATCTTCGCTGTGCAGAAGTATGCCGAGGTACTCAAAAACGTCTGCCAGCGCTACCACATCAGCACACATTTTTTGCACAACTGCGTCGAGGTGGACGGCGACAACAAGGTTGCGTACTTTGAGGCAAAAAACGGCGATACAATCGAACGTGTTGCCGTCGAATTCGAGATGATCCACCTAACACCGCCGCAGAGTGCCCCCGACTTCATCAAGCGTAGTCCACTGGCAGTTCCTAATGATCCACTCGGCTGGATGGAAGTGGACAAGCACACACTCCAGCACCCACGCTTTCGGAATGTATTCGGCATTGGAGACGTGACCAATACTCCCAACGCAAAAACAGGCGCTGCTATTCGCAAGCAGAATCCCGTCCTAGTCGAAAACCTGCTCTATTGCATCGAGCACAACACAACTGAGATTCCAGCACCGAAGCAGTACAATGGCTACGGCTCGTGTCCTTTAGTTACTGGTTACGGCAAGCTCGTACTGGCGGAATTCGACTACAACAACACCCCGCAAGAAAGCTTCCCCTTCGATCAAGGCAAGGAGCGTTTCAGCATGTGGTTACTCAAAAAAGAAGTGCTCCCGCGCCTATACTGGCATGCGATCCTGCGGGGTAAAATGCAAGGGTAGCGTTTTCCCCTCCTCAACCCCTGCAGGGCATCTGCTCGCGGATGTGGGCAATGCCTTGCGGGGGGATAAGGAGCGGTCGGTTTATGCAGCCCACCGCAGACGCAAGCTATTTGTGACAACTGATACAGAGCTTGCCGCCATCGCAAGGCTTGCAAGCATGGGATGCAGCATTATCCCCGTCCACGGATAGAGCACACCCGCGGCAATCGGAATAAGCACAAGGTTGTAGATAAACGCCCAGCCTAAGTTCTGCTTGATGATTCGCACTAGCGAGCGCGACAGCGTGTGCAGCCGCAGCAGCGGCGTAAGCTGTTCGCCCACGAGCGTCACATCGGCAGCATGGATGGCAACATCGCTGCCGCTCCCGATGGCAATACTGGCATCCGCCTCGGCGAGTGCATTGGCGTCGTTGATACCATCGCCGACCATAACGACAGCGCCACTGTGCTGTTGCCGAAGCTGGCGGACATACTGGCTCTTCTGATTTGGCAGCGCTGGTGCATACACATGCTCAATCCCCAGCTCGGCTGCGACCTGCTTGGCAACAGACGCGCGGTCGCCACTGACCAAATGCAGCACCATTCCCCGATGGCGCAGTTCAGCGGTAACCGCAGCCGCATCGGCACGGCGCTGATCGGTCAGCCAGACGATGCAGAGGAGCCGACCATCGGCAGCGATCATCACTTCTGTTGCCGCCGTATTGCTGGTATCGGGAGCAGCAATCCCATGCTCGGCAAGATAGGAGCTATTGCCGACGATAATGGTGTGCTCAGCGGTCCAGGCACGGAAGCCGCGCCCACGAACTTGCTCGATCTGGAAATCGCCCGTCGGCTCGACCGTCAACCATTCGGCTATCGCCTGCGAAAGTGGATGCGTACTGCGCTGGAGCGCTGCTTTCACCAGTGGCGCAAGCGCGTTCTGTTCCGAGGCTGACACAAACCATCGCGCATCACGAACAACCGGCTTGCCCACGGTCAGAGTGCCGGTTTTATCGAACACAACATGTCGCATTTGCGCAATCTGCTCGAGCGCACGCGCATTCCGTATCACGATGCCAAGCTGCGCAGCCCGCCCAATGGCAACCGCAACGGCTGTCGGGGTCGCAAGTCCAAGTGCGCAGGGACATGCAACAATCAACACCGAAACCACTGCCACCACACCATGACTGGCGGCTAACTCCGGTGCAAGAATCATCCACATCGCCAGCGAAACAATGGCAATACCGACAACGACCGGGACAAAAACCGCAGCAATGCGATCAGCAAGCTCTTGGGATGGGGTCTTACTCGACTGAGCGCGCTCGACAGCGCTAATCATGCTGCCAAGGAACGTTCCTCGTCCGATTGCACGTGCTTCGATTGTTAGCGAGCCATCACCGTTGAGTGTGCCGGCATAGATTCGATCGCCGCTGCGCTTGACAACGGGCAACGACTCACCAGTCAGCAGCTGCTCATCTACCCACGATTCGCCCTCGGTCACGATACCATCAACCGGAAAACGCTCACCGGGCAAGACAACAATCCGATCGCCACGCTGCACACGCGCAAGCGGAATATCCTCGATCGAACCATTGCTCAGGCGATGAACAATCTGCGGCTGCAATGCCACAAGCTCCGAGAGGGCAGCAGTAGCCTTCAGCCGTGCCGCATGCTCGAGGTATTTCCCCAGCAAAATGAATGCAATGATCGTCGCAGCCGACTCAAAGTATGTGTGTGGTTCAATGCCCTGCGATCGGAGTACACTCGGCACCAGGAACGCCACCATACTCCATCCCCAGGCAATGCCGGTGCTCAAAGCAACAAGGGTATCCATTGCTAGTGCACGCTGTCGCACTTGCGACCATGCACGCACAAAGAACATGCGTCCAAAAACAACCACGATGAGCGTTGCGAGCACCGCCGTCGCTGCGACTGCCCACTGTTCGGTATGCCATGGTCCCATCGCCAGGACAACAGTTGGCACGGTCGCCACAATGGCACCGATGACCGTACGCCGCATCTGACTCAATGCTCGACGCTCGCGAGCAGTTGCTTCAGCCAGCGCTGCTGTGGGCTGTTCAGCGTAGATCAAGTCATAGCCGAACTCGCGCAGTGTTGCCGCGACATCCTCGGGTTGCACCACGAGCGGATCGTACTCGAGCGTCACGGTTGCACTGGCAACGCTGACATCGGCTCGCCGCACCCCTGCAACAGAGCGGGAGAGCGACTCGATCGAGCGTGCGCAGGCAGCACACGTAATGCCAACCACGGGGAACGTCTCGACAACAGTCGGGACTGCAGCTGCTTCCTGATGTGCTTGTGAAATGGTCATGGTGTGATCAATTCGTAGCCAACACGCTCGACAGCTTTGCGGAGCACGTCGGGATTGACTTTTTCGGGGTCGTAGGTGATACTAACGGTGCCCTGCGCATCCAGTCGCGCGTTGACCTGATTGACACCCTCAACCCTGGAGAGTGCACGCTCGATGGTTGCAAGGCAATTCTCACAATGAACGCCACGGACCTGGAAGCGTTCTTGAACGAGTTCAGCCATAGGAAAGAACCTCAGGGGTGAAACATTGTCGCAGTGCGAAACTATTCTACCGAAACGGGAACTGTTGTGCAGAATTGTGCACTGCCGGTATATTTTTTTGTGAAACGTTTTCCCCTGCTGCTGGAATATCCCTGCAGACCGCAGCATTCACCGTGGAGTAAGAGCACCAGCGGTTGCCGATACGCGCGATGGGTTCCCGCCGTTGCCATGGCAGTATCGCTCCCCGGCGCTCGAACGGCGGCACTCCCGTTGAATGCCTAAAGGTGAATGTTCAACAATCAGGAGGTACTTCACAATGTTCCGAACTGTAGTGTCCCACTTGCTGTGTATTGTGGGATTAACTGTTGGGCTCCTTGCTTCGAATCTATCCGGACCTGCTCCGACAACAGAGTGCGATGACAAAAAAGCAATCATTGTCATGGGGCATAAAAGTGTCATCGCCTCTTCCGAATGCAGCGAATGGATAGCGTGCCTGTCACCGTACGATGAAGTCTGCGTCACTTTCTACGCAGCGATTCAACACCTCAGCGGCAACATCTACGCAATCTTTTTCTTCGACAATGGCACTGCTGGATCGTGTTCTGGAATTGGGTTCAACAGATTACGCGTCCCGCTGTACCAAGAAACTCCAGAGCAGATAACCATTGGCTACGAACTTCTTCCGGACAGTCAGTGCTATACCGACTTCCAGACATGGGCGGCCGCAGTCGGCTATCAACCACCCCGCCGTTGATACGGAGCGGATCGTTGGTCAGTGAATCTATCGCACTGCACGATTGATTGCAATGGGTGAGGATGATATTTCCTCACCCTACTATTTTAGCGCCGGTCACACAGCGAGAGGTCAACAATGAATTATGCAAAGGCAGTCTTGCTGATCGTTGGTTGCTCAACTGTTGCGTGTGCTCAGCCCCTATTCAATTCTTGTGTCGTGTTTTTTATTGGCAAGCTTCACTTTTTCAGCTGCCAAAACACTGAAATCAATTACTACGCTCAGCAGTATCGGAAGCAATCTCCACCTCGACGGACAATTCTCTGCGTCGCTCTCGACAATCCACGCGAAGAGCATCTTCTGGCAGAGCAATCCAAGTGGTTCATCGTGGACACAATCATTGGCGACTTGCAACGCTCGATAAGCAGAAGTTATAATGTCAAAACATACCCTACTATGATCGAATTCGACGAGGCTGGAAAAGAGCTGCGACGTGGAATCGGTCTCCACTTTTTTCGCAAAGTTGAAACTCGCGCTGTGTGCGACAGTATTCGCAATGCAAACAGCGCACAAATACTTGAACTTCCATTCTTGGTGGGTCATATTGCCGACGCGGCTTTGGATGCAAACTCTCGCGTTTGGTTGCTCGACACGTGGCTAAGTTCTGTACTCTGCATTAGCCTTGACCGCGGAACTATCGTTGACCGCTACCGCATTGATGCCAACGACAGTTACCGCTTCCTCGAGTCCGACACAAGCCTGTTAGCACAAACATCACGGACAAATCGCTTGTATCCTCTCTACTTGCACGGTTTGCTACTCGACGGCTCAGGTGATATTCACCTCTGGCTTTCTGCTATTGATGGCTTCACTAATCAGATTCCTCACTATGCATACTACCTTGTGCCACTTCGGAACAAACATATCGAATGGAGTTCTGCAGCAAAAATCGTAAAGGACAAGGATTCACCGATTGCATACGATAAGCTGTTACAATGCTCATCCCATCTGGCTGCTGTAGGAAGGCAATACTCCTCAACTGGTGATGAACCCACACACATTGTTTCTGTATGGGGAAACACAGGCACTCTTCCCACTACCGCGTCTGTCTCAGGACAGACAGCCAACGAACAGCTTACGCTTATTGGTTGTTCCAAAGGTGACCTTGTCTTTTACAGTCAAGCAAGTGCATCCCTTTTTCGATACAGGACACCATTGGATACTACGCCAACATCGTATCGAATCGGTAAGCCGTACACCGATGGTCCCAATGAACAGTGGCGCTGCATTGGTGGTACACTCGCTGGCGACAGTTGCGTACTCATCCATGTTCTCACTAAAGAAAGCGTAGATACTCCACCTGCTCAAGCACATATTGCTGTCGTTGTTCAATGCTACAACTTCACATTGAAAACAGGATGGTACGCCGCGATTACACCATGCTTAGTGGACGACGAGCTTCAAAAGGTAGTTCTTTGTGGAATAGCGGACAGTAATCTAATGCTGCTCTATCAATGGAAGCGAAAGTCAGCTCAACTGTGGAAGCTCCCGCTTGGACACGTTGCTGGACATGCGACACCGTACCGGTAACACATGGACTGTACCCCGAGCACGTCAACGTAATAACGCTGGTATCTCTATCACACTCGACTGACACAGTAACGAATGCATGCGGTTCCTTTCACATTGACACTCTGCTGCATATCAAGGAGCGGTGCAATTCTACTGCACCGCTCCTTTCTATTTTTGACTTGGTCACAATCGCACGCTACACACATGAGATGGGTCATCATTCCTTTGTTAGCAGTGTGGCTAATTCGGTGTGGGTTCTGGGTCAGTGAAGGTCCGGTTACAGGAATGCTAACAATTAGCTGAGGCATTACCGGCTTCCCCACCGTTGTCGTCCTCGATGGCGATCGAGTTCGGTACAACAGTGGTTGCTCGTCGCTGCAACAGGTTGAAACAATTTTCAACGTCCTAACTCGATGAGCTGTGCCCGGAGGGAGTATGCATCCGCATTGTCTCATCTCGACCGGAGAATTATCCGGTCACAAATCGTGCCCGATAATCCCACACGTTGATTGAGGCGAAGCCTCCAGGGACTTTACGCCAGCAGAGATTGAGAGCGCGCTCCTATCTTTGTCCCCCTGGTCGTTGAACAATTGACGATGCGTGCGTGGAAACACTTATCCTCGACGGTCATTCACTGACGCTTCCGGACCTGGTTCGGGCAGCAGACGGTCTGGTTCATCTGGCGCTGTCGCCGGATGCACGGGATCGGATGGCAGCAACGCGGCGGCTGGTTGAACAGTGGGTTCAAGAAGGACGTGTTGTCTATGGCATCACCACTGGCTTTGGCGAGCTTGCGTCGGTGGTAATTTCATCGGAAGAGGTTGCCGAGCTGCAGGAAAATCTCATCATCTCGCACAGCGCTGGCGCCGGAAGCTACCTACCGCCGGCTGTCGTCCGTGCCATGATGGTGCTCCGAATCAACGCACTGGCAAAAGGCTATTCTGGTGTCCGTCCGGAGCTGGTCGAACATCTGATTGCCTGTTTCAATGCCGGCATCATTCCTGCTGTTCCGGAGCAAGGATCGGTTGGCTCCAGTGGCGATTTGGTGCAACTAGCACATATTGCTCTTGCGCTCATTGGCAAAGGGTGGTGTCTAACCGCGCGTGGTGTCGAGCCCAGCGCTTTTGTCCTGGCAATGCATGGCTTGTCACCGCTGTCGTTGGAGGCAAAGGAAGGCTTGGCGCTCATCAACGGGACACAGTATCAGTGTGCCGTCGGTGCTCTCGGACTGGCGCAGGCATTAGAACTTGCCGACGTTGCAGACATAGCCGGGGCATTTTCTGCCGATGTGCTCCGCAGCACAGATCGCGCCTTCGATGACCGTATTCACCGTGTGCGCGGCATGCGGGGTCAGCAGACCGTCGCTGCTCATCTTCGGGCGTTGATGGCTGGTAGCGAGATTCGGGAATCTCACCGCAGCGGTGATCAGCGGGTCCAGGATGCATACTCGATCCGCTGCATGCCCCAGGTGCACGGTGCAAGCCGGGATGCTCTCGATTATGTTCGGTCGGTCATCGAAGCTGAACTCAATGCTGCAAACGATAACCCGTTGATTTTTCCTGACGGCGAGCATCTGGAAGGAGGTAATTTCCACGGTGAACCGCTGGCACTGGCGCTCGATACGCTGGCGATCGCTGTTGCCGAGCTTGCAAACATCAGCGAGCGGCGGATCGAACGCATGGTCAATGGTGCGCTCAGCAATGGTCTGCCGAAATTTTTAGCCCCTAAGCCGGGGTTGCACAGTGGCATGATGATCGCGCAATACACCGCCGCGTCGCTTGTGAGCGAGAACAAAGTACTGGCGCATCCAGCCAGTGTGGATTCAATTCCGACAAGTGCCAATCAGGAAGACCATAACTCGATGGGAAGTATCGCAGCATGGAAGGCACAGCGTGTCGTTCGGAATACCGAGGCAGTGCTTGCAATTGAGTTGCTCTGTGCAGCGCAGGCAATAGAATTTTTGCGACCGTTGCGGAGTTCGGCAGCCATAGAGCAGGTGTATGCAGCGATTCGGGAGGTGGTGCCGTGGACGGGAAAGGAACGGGTTATCTACCGCGACATCGAAGCCGTGCAGCGCCGTATTCGGGCAGGGGAAATTGGGGTGGTGGGGCGTCGGGCATGGACATAAAACAGTGCGGGCTACCGCGCGAGAGCGGCAGCCCGCAGAAAAAGAGGGGCTTGGCAACGACCTACTCTCCCACACGGTTGCCCGTGCAGTACCATCGGCCCTGCGGGGCTTAACTTCTCTGTTCGGAATGGGAAGAGGTGTTTCCCCCGCGGTATAGTTACCAAGCACAGGGTCTGATAGTTTTGTTGTGGCGATAGAGCGCGCAGTGAACCCACCTGTAGAAAGGCAGAAATAAAAGCAGTGGTAAGCCCTCGGACGATTAGTACGCCTCCGCTGAGCACGTCACCGTGCGTACACGTGGCGCCTATCAACCAGGTAATCTTCCTGGGTCCTTACTGGCTTGATGCCATGGGATACCTCATCTTGGGGCAGGTTTCGCGCTTGAGATGCTTTCAGCGCTTATCCTTTCTGGACATGGCTACCCTGCGCTGCCGCTGGCGCGACAACAGGTACACCGTCGGTCCAGTCACTCCGGTCCTCTCGTACTAAGAGCGAGACCCCTCAGGTATCCTACGCCCGCACAGGATAGGGACCGACCTGTCTCACGACGGTCTGAACCCAGTTCACGTACCGCTTTAATTGGCGAACAGCCAAACCCTTGGGACCTTCTCCAGCCCCAGGATGCGATGAACCGACATCGAGGTGCCAAACCTTGCCGTCGATGTGGACTCTTGGGCAAGATCAGCCTGTTATCCCTGGCGTACCTTTTATCCTTTGAGCGACGGCCCTTCCACGCGGAACCGCCGGATCACTAAGGCCTGCTTTCGCACCTGTTCGGCATGTCTGCCTCACAGTCAAGCACCCTTGTGCCTTTGCACTCTACGCACGATTACCGACCGTGCTGAGGGTACCTTTGCGAGCCTCCGTTACCATTTAGGAGGCGACCGCCCCAGTCAAACTACCCACCTACCACTGTCCCCGCGGATCCACTCCGCCGGGTTAGAATCCAGCTGCAACAAGGGTGGTATTTCACCGTTGGCTCTGCGAGACCCGCAAGCCCCGCTTCGTCGCCTCCCACCTATCCTACGCATGTTGCAGTCAGACCCAATAGTAGGCTGTAGTAAAGGTGCACAGGGTCTTTCCGTCCATGTGCGGGAAACCGGCGTCTTCACCGGTACCACAAGTTCGCCGAGCCCGTGGCTGAGACAGTGCCCAAGTCGTTACACCATTCGTGCAGGTCGGAACTTACCCGACAAGGAATTTCGCTCACCATCATCTTTGCCTTTCGACAAAGGGTGGACCATATCTTGAGTTCAACGCTCGGTCCGACGTGCTGCAATCTGCTGCTGGATCTCCTGCCGAATGGCGTCAAGCGCATGACGACGCTGGGTATTCATCGTTTCTGCTACCTCCACAATCTGGAGCAATCCGGCTAACGTAAGATGTAGCCCATTGCCCATGTAGTGGATAATGCGCCGAAACTTGACGAACTCAACATTCTTTCGCGTTTTGAGGGGGTGTGCGGTAAAGAATGCGCAGATAGATTGGAGAC
>FWPU01000074.1_pt1:145000-298125 | contig 298125 bp, 230 predicted proteins | sample 2228361 | NCBI WGS metagenome assembly FWPU01 (sample SAMEA103939777, study PRJEB20133) | metagenome
TTCAATCAACCGTACGGCACCGTTCGCCATCTAATCGCGCAAACAGCGTTCGCACAGGGGAGCTGCTATTCCTGGGACGTCTACGGATCAACCGAACATCTGCGCTCAATGACGCTCGAGGATGCGCGGTGGTGGTACGATCGCTACTATCGCCCTGATAATGCTGTCCTGGTGATCGTCGGTGCTCTGGACTCGATCACAGACGTGCTCGAGTACGCCGCTGATTCCTTTGCCTCTATTGCGCCATCGAACAGTCAGCCGACGACCCTGCCTCTTCAGCCAGCGCAGAGTCATCACATCGAACGAGACCCATCTTTGCCGGCTGACATGGTCGTCTGTCTGTACCACCTTCCCGGCATTTACGAGAACGACACCATACTGACAGCATCACTGCTGGCAACAGTGCTCAGTGCAGGACGGTCATCTCCGGTGGCACGTCATTTCGTTGAGCACGGACTATTTGCGCACCATGCGAGCACAAGTGTTGATGCACGCGAGCGCGGTTCACTCTTTGAATTCACCGCCATTGCACGCGATAAATCTATCACGGCTGATTTTCTGCTCGAGCAGTGGCAGTCACTGCTGACTGCGTCGGTGACGACACCGCACGAGGCTGAACATTTCGAACGTGCGCAGAACAAGATACGCCGCCGATACGCCCAGGGATTTCAGACAACAGAAGGACTGGCAGACATGATCGCCGTTGCAACGCTTCTGTACAACGATCCGGAGTATCCATGGAAAGAGCTGGGCTTGGTTCGTTCTCTTCCCCCTGGCGCACTCGTTGAGCTGGCTGCCAACCTTGCCGCCCAACAACCAGCAATTGTGCAATACTCGACGTTACCCTAATGCGTTCGCTGTACCTGTTTGGCAATGGCAATGCTGATGCTGCACTCGTGCTCATGCGATTGTGGACCGGCGCGATGATGCTCTACCACGGTAGCCTCAAACTGTTCGGGGGTATGGAGCGCTTTATGGAAACTGTCGCAACAAAGCTGCACCTGCCGCCTGCGTTGGGATGGCTCGCTGCACTGACAGAATTCATCGGTGGGCTATTCCTTGCTGTCGGATTCTTGACTCGACCGGCAGCAATACTAGTTGCAATCACCATGCTTGTTGCTGCTTTTGGTGCCCACGCAACCGATCCCTGGGCTCGAAAAGAATTTGCCCTCTGCTATGCCGTCTTTAGCATCGCGATCTTGATCGCTGGTGCTGGTCGCTATAGCCTCGACGCCAGCATTGCTCGCAGAATCCAACAGCAGTCTCACATCGAACACCCACGGTGATGCAACGAATCGCGATCGGCGCTGACCATGCCGGCTTTCATGCAAAGAATCGCCTGGCGGAACATCTTTGCCAGGCAGGGTACCTCGTCCACGACTTAGGAACATTCAGCGAAGAATCCGTGGACTACCCCGATATTGCCATTGCCGTCGCGCGACGCGTTGCCAGCGGCGACGATGACCTTGGTATCCTGCTGTGCGGCAGTGGCATTGGAGTTTCGATTGTTGCCAATAAAGTCGTCGGCATTCGGGCAGCGCACTGCTGCACGCCTGCCATGGCACAAGTAGCTCGTCAGCACAACAACGCGAACATTCTCTGCATGGGTGCACGCTTTCACACAACTGATGAGCTAATCGCGATGACCGATGCATTCCTGAATGCTACCTTCGAGGGCGGACGTCACGAGCGCCGCGTTGAAAAAATTCACCATCTGACTGGACGCTAAAAAATGAACATCGCTGCAACGATTGACCATACTCTTCTCCGCCCGGACGAAAGCACCGCCGATCGCATCGAACAGCTCTGCCGCGAGGCAATCGAATTCGGATTTGCATCGGTGTGCGTGTTACCATCATGGGTGCCCGTTGCTGCGAGCATCCTCGAGCACACCACAATTCCTGTGTGCTCGGTAGTCGGTTTCCCGTTGGGAGGAAATCTTCCGTCAACCAAACGGGCGGAAGCAGAGCACCTGCTAGCTGCCGGTGCGCGCGAGCTGGATATGGTGATCAACATTGGCGCACTCAAAAGCGGGCATGATCAGGAGGTCCTCGACGATATTGCTGGTGTTGTTGAGGTTGCACACCGTGTTGGCGCATTGGTGAAAGTCATCATTGAATGCGGCGCACTCAGCGAAGATGAAAAGCGCCGGGCTGCAGTGCTGGTCAGTACAGCCGGTGCCGACTTTATCAAGACCTCGACGGGTTTTGGCTACGGGGGAGCAACCTTAGAGGACGTTCAACTGTTACGTGCTGCTGTCGCACCAACAGTCAAGGTCAAAGCCTCCGGTGGTATCCGAACGCGTTCGCAAGCAGAACAGCTTTTGCGTGCTGGCGCCGATAGATTGGGCACAAGCGCCGGTGTCGCTATTGTCGCCGGTCATGTCGAACCTCCGAGCGCTTCCTACTGATGCACCACCACGACCACAGCCACCTTCGCTCGGATCTTCGCTCGCTGGCGATTGCGATTGCAACCACGCTGCTCATCGCTGTTGTGCAAATTGTCGGCAGCATTATCTCGGCATCGTTAGCCCTGCTCTCCGACAGTGCACACATGGCAATTGACCTATCGTCGCTTGTTATTGCCTACGTGAGTTTGCGCATCGCCCAGCGTCGTACCGAACACCACCGTTTTACCTACGGCTGGCGCCGAGTTGAGATCTTGGCAGCGCTCGTCAACGGTGCAGCACTTCTTGTCATCTGCGTTTTCATCGCCATCGAAGCGGTCGAGCGGCTTGCTTCGCCTCGGACTATCCACACCGCACCCATGCTGATCGCTGCAACCATTGGACTGCTTGCCAATGGCATTGCATGGTACGTGCTGCGCGACTCGACCCACCTGACGACACGGAGTGCCTACTTGCACGTGCTCAACGACATGCTGTCGTCGCTGGTGGTTATTGTCGGCGGAATCGTTATGGAGCTAACCGGCTGGCATTTGCTCGATCCCATTTTATCGCTGGCAATCACAATCTTCATTGCACGCAGTGGAATTAGCATTGTGCGGCGTGCCACTGTGATTTTGATGGAGTCAACTCCAGAACATCTCCGCCTTGAGGATGTTCGTCAGGCATTGGCTGAGCATCCCGGCGTGCTCGGTGTGCACGACTTGCACCTGTGGCAGTTGGGTGCAACCTCGCACGCGATGAGTGCACACGTCGTCGTTGAAGATACCGCGAATCGGGATAAAACGCTCGGTCAGCTCCGCACGCTGCTGGAGCAACGCTTCGGCATACGCCATGCCACACTGCAGTTGGAAGGTGAGCCCTATGCACACCAAGAACGATGCACTGGCTGCGAAGAGAACGACCTTTTTGAGAAGACCGATGCACGTGCTCATTCAACGGACTGACCCTGGCTTTGCTGATTTGCCACTGCCCCAGTACACGACGTCCGGTTCGGCAGGGATGGACCTGTATGCCGCAATCCCTGAGCCGATAGAATTGTTGCCGCAGCAGATTCTGCTGGTGCCCACAGCAATTGCAATTGCTCTCCCGGACGGTTACGAAGCGCAAGTTCGCTCGCGGAGCGGTTTGGCTGCCCGCCATGGTATTTTTTGCCTCAACTCACCGGGAACAATTGACAGCGACTATCGCGGCGAAATCAAAGTAATCCTTGCACATTTGGGGAACACTCCCTTCATCATCGAGCGTGGTATGCGGATCGCTCAGCTTGTCATAGCACGGTACGAGCGCGTGCAGTGGGAGGAAGTTCCGGTCCTCCCCTCGACCGAGCGCGGTCAGGGTGGCTTTGGCAGTACTGGTCAATAATCGCTCCCTTCTATTCACGAAAAACGCAGCGCTCCCGGTGCAACAGCCCCAGGAGCGCGTGCTTTTGCTGTCAGTGCTACCTGGTGGTGTCCGTTCTCATGGTTTCACTCCAGGTAGCCGCACCCGACTTATCCTTTGGTTTCGGGTGGAGGTGCGGGCTCAACGCCACGATCTTCCCCGAAGTCCCAAATGATGCCCCAGCCACCACCAACAACTGTCTGCATTTGCTCGGCGGTGAGGAGCTCCAGACCAACAGTGCGGCTGTCCATACGGACCTCCTGCGAAAAGTTGAACATACACTCCATTCCTACGCCGACGTATGCCGTGTAGGAATTTCTCCTACAAACTTACAAAAGAAATTCCTACAATGCAAGAAAAAATTTGGTGCTGAAAAAAAATCAGTGCTCGGGCTTCGTGCGGAAAATGGGCAAAACATGCCCGTCACACTGGGCTGGAGCAATGCCGAGCAAATCGAGAACGGTGGGAACAATATCGGTTGGGCTACATGGAGCGGTCAGCTCGTGGGGCACGAGACTATCGCCAAAGAAAATAAGTGGGACCCAGCGGTCGTAGTCGTAGGGCGTACCGTGCTGTGCTGGTGTCGAGCCGAAGATCCATTGCGGCTTTGGATAGACGACGACATCACCACAGCGGTCGGGATGGTAGCTGTGGCGAATCAACCGAACAATGCCGCTATCGGGCATGTGCTCAAGCTCGGCGCGGCTGTATGCAAACGCAATACCCTGTTGTTGCCGAAGAAACCGTGCTACGGCGGTAGCAGCCGAGTCATGCGGAATATGACACGCTGCCACCGATACTGAATCCAGCCATATCCACGGTGGGAAGAAGCGCTTGAGCGTTCGCACAGTATCGCCCCCACACGCTGCAGCCCAGCGGGCAACCCACGCTGCGAGTGTATCGCCGCGAATACGTCCGGCATCGTGGCCACGTTGGCGCTGTAGCTCTGGAATACTGCCAGCCCCATGGTCGCTGGTGAGCACGAGCATGTACCGTTCGCGTCCAACCCAGCGATCTAAGCTATCGAGAAAGGCTGCTAGTATCCGGTCGCAGGCAATCAATAGCTCCGCATACTCGCGACTATCCTGACCAAAAAGGTGACCGACAAAGTCCGTTGTCGAAACGCTGATCGAGAGCAGGTCGGGAACATCATCGCTACCGAGTCCTTCGGCTCGGATGCATTCTTGTGCAGCGCGGAATAACCACTCAACTGCATAGGGCGTCAGGGCAAATGCGTGCCAGAATTGCTCACCACTGGTATCGCCGGGCAGTACGTGAGGAAAGCAGTTTCCTCCTGCTGGGAATCGCCCTTCCCAGGGGACACTATCGGCTGGTGCAGATGCAGGTAGTTGAGCATTCCAGACTGCACCCGCATAGCGTGTCGGCGAATGCTGCTGATTGAACTGCTGGAGCCACGCCGGCGGCGGTGGGTAATACGCTGAGCTACCCAGCCCAATTCCTGGCTCAAGCCAATAGGCACCCTGTGGATGAAAACCGCCGAGGAAGACCGCACCGCGATCTTTATGCGAGAAACTCCACACCTTGCTCTGTGGATACGCACGCCGCAGGTAGTCGCCCAGCGTTGGCACCAGCAGCAGCCGTGGTGATGGTGCTCCCAGCGCAGTATCATCGGTTGCATAGACTGCTCGTCCCGCAACGACGAAGTCATTGCCAACGATGCCATGGCGCGATGGATTGCAGCCTGTTGCGATTGTTGCATGACCAGCCGCAGTGACTGTGGTGGCGTAGTCAAAAAGGCAGCGACGAGCGACCACACCTTCACGCAACAAGCGCCGAAAACCGCGCTCACCAAGCCACGGTTCAACGGCTTCAAGCCGATCACCGCGAAGCTGATCGTAACACAGCAGAACAACAAGCCGGGGCTTGGCTGATGCCATAGCAACGCTTACCAGAACAACCAGAATCGTTATCCACAACCGCATCGTACTCTGCAGAAATTTGATCACACAAAAATCAGTTGCCACATCCACAGGTGACTGTAATCAATGCAAAATAAAAGCCCCGGTAGGAAGACCCTGAAACAAGTTCAGGGTGACAAGGTGGAAGTGCTGGCAATGCATGTGACCATGCCCATCGCGTGTCATGCTGAACTTGTTTCAGCATCTGTTGTGTTTCGATTGTCATGCTGAACTTGTTTCAGCATCCGATTGCGTTTCGGTTGTCATGCTGAACTTGTTTCAGCATCTCTGGAGACCCTGAAACAAGTTCAGGGTGACAGGCTGGGGGAACAGACCCTGAAACGAGTTCAGGGTGACGGGGTGAATGTGTAGAGCTCAGAGTGACGAGGGTGGTAGTACGTTCGGGTCGAGAGGCAGAGCAATGCACCAAGAACAAAAAACCCACCAGCGCCGGCTGGTGGGCATTGGTGCGGAAGGCGGGACTTGAACCCGCACGCCTTTCGGCGCCACCCCCTCAAGATGGTGCGTCTGCCAATTCCGCCACTTCCGCATAAAACTGTCCGCTGCAAAAATACGGCAGGACAAAAATCTTATTGCACCGCTACGCTCTGCAAAGAAACCTGGACAGGGATGCCTGCTCCTGGTATATCGCCTACGCCAAAATATGAACGCAATTCTTCGACAAGATCAAGCTGCTCCCACGGAAACTCATCACGACCAAAATGCCCATAGACCGATGTGGCACGGTAGATAGGCTTGAGCAAATCAAACCGAGCGATAATACCGCGCGGCGTAAGATCAACACGGCTGCGAATGAATGCTTCAATGTCGGCTGTTGGGACAACACCTGTGCCATGGGTGTTGACCATGATCGAGACTGGTTCTGCAACGCCAATTGCATAGCCAAGTTGAATGGTGCACTCGCGAGCCAGCCCAGCAGCAACGATGTTTTTTGCCAGGTATCGCGCGGCATATGCAGCCGAGCGATCAACCTTGGTGGGATCTTTACCACTGAAGGCACCACCGCCGTGTGGCGCACGACCGCCGTAGGTGTCCACGATGATCTTGCGTCCGGTCAGACCTGTGTCCCCATGCGGTCCGCCGATGACAAACTTGCCTGTCGGGTTGATGTGGTACTGCGTCTGGTCGGAGAGCAAATGCGCCGGAATAACCTGGCTAATCACTTTTTCGATGACGTCGGATTTGATCTGCTCGCTTGAGACATCCGGCTCGTGCTGGGTCGAAACCACCACAGCATCAACCCCAATAATCTCGCCACTATCGCTATAGCGCACGGTCACCTGTGATTTTGCATCAGGGCGGAGGTACGGCATCAGGTGGGGTTGATGCTTACGGATAAACGCCAGTCGCTGCACGATTGCGTGCGCAAGCATAATCGGTGCTGGCATGAATGCATCGGTCTCGGTGCAGGCATACCCGAACATGATGCCCTGATCGCCGGCACCACCGGTATCAACACCGAGAGCAATGTCGGGCGACTGTTTGTTGATCACGTTGATGATTGCACAGGAATCCGCATCGAAGCGGTATTCAGCGCGCGTGTAGCCAACATCCCGAATAACGCTGCGAACAAGCTCTGGCAGGTCAATGTAGGTCGTTGTGGTGATCTCGCCGCCAACGACGATCATGCCCGTCGTTGCAAAGCATTCGCAGGCTACTCGTCCGTTCGGATCATCACGGAGCACTGCATCGAGGACACTATCGGCAACTTGGTCGCAAATTTTATCCGGATGCCCTTCGGAGACTGATTCCGACGTAAAAAGGTAAGTCGCCATCGCGATATTGTTTCAGTATCGGTGAACAGAATGAGGGAACACTAATTGAGCGACATCGGCGCCAGACGGACGGCTGATTCTTGGAACAGCAGCCGGTGAAAGGTCGGGCGCAGATAATTGACCAGCGGAAACGAAGAGATCGCCCGCAGCAGTTCGCTCATATCCTGCACACGGAAAAACACCCAGAGCTTCTGCCGGTCAACCGAGACGGCGAAGTTGGTGACTGTGCCCGACTGCATCAGGCGAAGGAGAACTTCATGTTGTTCTGGGATGCGCTGCGCCATTGCATCATCGAAGTCTGCGATGTCGAATTCAACCAGAAAAAGCTGCATTGTATCCATTGGGCTACCGAAATAGTGTGCGCTCAAGACGCGAAACTGCCAGCAAGATTGCTCTGCAGAATACCGGAGGCAAATCTACGTGTCACAGGATGTATTTTTGCTGCCATATGAACCAATTGCATCGTGCTGGACTATTATTGCTGCTGTACATTGGCACTGCAACCGAGCTCCCACAGCTTGCAAAGGTGCCCATGCTTGTGCTGCACTACATCGAACATGCGCAGTATGAGCAGTTCTCGCTCGATGCATTCATTGCAGAGCATTACTTCCGGGGAGACGTTTACGATGCCGATCGAAACCGCGATATGCAACTACCCTTCAAGGTCGAACTGCCGGGAGCGTGGTTCATTATTGCGACCCCACCGCCGCCTGCTCTGGATGCAATCGGCTGCGACTTTGCTATTCCACTCGTAAGAGCAGCGTCGCCGGCGGCAGCAACACGTCGGGGAATTCCGGTCAGTATCTGGCACCCACCAGCCACCTGCACTGCATAGCGGTCTGCTTGCAGTACCGCTCCATCGCAAACACAGAGTGTTTTTCCCATTGTTGAACCATCGTGCGATGCACCATGATCAGTGGCATCATTGGCATAGCATTGCGGTGGCGTGGTGCAGTGCTGGTATCGGTTGCCATCATCGCGGCAGTCGGTGTCTGGAATCTGCTCCAGCTCCCCATTGACGCTGTGCCGGATATAACCAACAATCAAGTGCAGGTCATTACTGTTTCTCCTGCACTGGGGGCGCCCGATGTTGAGCGCCTCATCACCTTTCCTATCGAACAAGCCTGCAACAACATTCCTGGACTCATCGAGTTGCGGAGCTTTTCGCGCTTTGGACTGTCGGTCATTACGCTGGTATTCGACGACGAGGTGGATACCTACTGGGCACGGCAGCAAATCAACGAACGTTTAGCGACCGTGCGCCTTCAGCTTCCTGCTGGTACCGGCATCCCCGAATTAGCTCCCGTCACAACCGGATTAGGAGAGATTCTTCAGTACGTTGTCCGCCCCAAACCAGGCTATGAAAATCGTTACACATTGGATGAGCTCCGCACAATCCAGGATTGGATCGTTCGACGGCAATTGCTGGGTACACCCGGTGTAGCCGACGTTGCCAGCTTTGGTGGTAAGCTGCGACAATACGAGGTTGCCATTCGCCCCGAGCGGCTGGCAGCACTGGGGCTAACCATCAGCGACGTTGCGCGTGCTATTGAACAAAACAGCGGCAATGCCGGTGGTGCCTATATCGAGCGCGGTCCAACGGTTGAATTCATCCGCACCGAAGGTTTTCTCAGTTCGATCGAGGATATCGAACAGATTGCTGTGGCAACAACCGCCGGCGCTCCCGTTCTTGTGCGCGACATTGCTCAGGTGCGCATTGGTGCGGCGATACGCTACGGCGCAATGTGCTACAACGACGCGGGCGAAGTTGCCGGAGCTGTTGTCATGATGCTCAAAGGCGAGAACTCGTCGGCTGTGGTCAGGCGCGTCAAAGCGCGGCTGGCAGAAATCGAGCGAACTCTTCCAGAGGGTGTTACCATCGAACCGTTCCTCGATCGCACAAAAATGGTCAACGCAACGATCGCAACAGTCCGCACCAATCTTGCCGAAGGTGCCGCTATTGTCGTGCTCGTGCTGATCGTGTTGCTCGGCAATATCCCCGCTGCACTCATTGTTGCGTCGGTCATTCCACTGTCGTTCCTGATGGCAGCCAGTCTGATGCGTCTGGCTGGGGTCAGCGGAAACCTGATGAGCCTTGGCGCTCTCGATTTTGGTTTGCTCGTGGACGGGGCAGTGATCATCGTCGAGGCAGTGCTCCACCGTCTCCAGCACACCGAGCGCACAACCGGTCGCAACACGGTGATTCCTCTGGTCGAACAAACAGCTTCCCGTCTGATGCGTGCTGCAATATTCGGGCAGCTTATCATTTTGATCGTGTACCTTCCTGTGCTCACGCTCCAGGGTATCGAAGGCAAGATGTTTCGCCCGATGGCGTGGGTCCTGCTTTTTGCGCTCGGCAGCGCATTCGTCCTCTCGGTGACCTACGTACCGGCAATAACATCGTTGCTCATGGAACGCTACCATCCACGCCCATCCACATGGTCAGATCGTCTTGTCGCTTGGTTGGAGCGATGGTACCGTCCGGTCTTGCGGTGGGCATTGCGGCATCCGGTGTTTGCGATTGGTTTGGGCATTGGGCTATTGTTGGCAAGCGCATTTGCCAGCACAACACTCGGCGGCGAGTTTATCCCCAAACTGGAAGAAGGAGATTTCGCCGTTGATACCCGACTGCTCACCGGCAGTAGCCTTCGCTTGACAGTCGAGACCACACAACGCAGCGCGCGCGTTCTTCTGGATCATTTCCCGGAAGTCGAAAAGGTCGTGACAAAAATCGGGAGCGCCGAAATACCAACCGATCCCATGCCGATCGAAGCGTCCGATATGATGGTTGTACTCAAGCCCAAGGAGGAGTGGACCTCTGCCACAAGCTACGACGAGCTTGCCGAGCGCATGCAGCAACGCTTAGCGGAGGCATTGCCCGGGGTCACGTTTGGCTTTCAGTTCCCGGTCCAGATGCGCTTCAATGAACTGATGACCGGCGCACGGCAAGATGTTGTCTGCAAAATATTCGGCGATGATCTCGATACTCTCGCTGCACTTGCCGACCGCATTGCACAGATTGCCTCAACGATTCCGGGTGTGCGCGACATCTACCGCGAGCGCATGGTTGGCATGCCGCAGATTGTTGTGCGCTACAACCGCGCGGCACTGTCGCGCTATGGCATCAGCATCGAAGAGGCGAACACGGCTATTCACGCTGCTTTTGCTGGGGCACACGTTAGCACCCTCTACGAAAGTGAGCGTCGTTTCGATGTTGTTGTTCGCCTTGATAGTGCTGTTCGCTCTGATCCAACGACACTTCAAATGCTGCCGCTACGCGCCCTGAACGGACAGCTTGTTCCACTGGCGCAGGTTGCCGACATACGCAGTATTATCGGACCCAACCAAATTCAGCGCGAATCGGCGCGGCGGCGGATCGTCGTTGGATTCAACGTTCGCGGTCGAGATGTGGAGTCCGTTGTTCAACAATTGCAGAAACAAATCATGCAGACCCTGACGATACCTCCCGGCTATGAAATTCAGTACGGCGGAACGTTCGCCAATCTCCAGCATGCTCGCGCACGCCTGGCAGTCAGTGTGCCCATAGCGCTTGCGTGCATTTTGGTGTTGCTCTACGGTGCTTTTCGATCGGTGCGATACGCGCTCTTGATTTTTTCAGCGGTACCGCTTGCAGCAATCGGAGGAGTAGCTGCACTGCTGCTCCGCGGCATGCCGTTTAGTGTATCGGCGGGCGTTGGCTTTATCGCACTGTTTGGCGTTGCTGTTCTCAACGGCGTTGTACTGACCAGTGAATTCAACCGTCGGCGTGCGCGGGCGAGTCTCCTTCGCGCGGTGATGGAATCAACGCACGTGCGGTTTCGTCCCGTCCTGCTGACAGCAGCGGTTGCTGCGCTTGGTTTCTTGCCGATGGCACTGAGCACACGTCCTGGTGCCGAAGTCCAGCGACCACTGGCAACAGTCGTCATCGGTGGATTGATCAGCGCTACTCTTTTGACGCTCGTACTGTTGCCCGTGCTCTACGTTGCTGTCGAGCGTTGGCACTGGCGGCGCACGAAATCCATGGGGACACTGGCGGCAATGGTGCTGCTTTTGCTCTTCGGCACTCCGACCCACGCACAAGAGCCGATTACACTCAAGCGCGCCTTTGCACGACTCGATTCGGTGCACCCCGACCGTCTGCGGTGGCATGCAACCGTCGTCCAGCGCTCCTACGAACGCGATGGTTGGCTTTCGCTTGCACCACTCCAGTTGAGCTTCGAATACGGACAAATCAACACAGCAGCCAACGATTCCCGTATCACAGCACAATTGCCACTCCAGCTTCCGCCTGTGTATGCTGCACAGCGTCGTTACCATGATGCACGGTACCAGGAGGCTCTGTGGGGAAATCAGTGGAATCGTCTGCAGCGACGCGCCGAGCTAACCAGACTTGCCTACCAGGTGCAGTACTGGTCGACTCTTCTGCACTCCCTCGATAGTGCTCTACACATACTTGATCAAGCTGAGCGCGTTGTCAGTACTCAACGTGCTCGCGGCGCTGTTAACCGAAGCCAGCATGCAGCGATTGTACTCGAGCGTGCCACCATCGCAAGCGAACGCGATGGAGCACGTGCACAATATCAGTCAGCGCTCGAACTGTTCAACCGTTATCTCGGCAGTGATACGGTCCGGTTCTTCCCGGCTCTCGATTCGCTGACTGTTCCACCCAACATTCTGGGCAGCTCTGGGCGTTCACTTTTGGAGCAGGCACGTGCACGCGAGCTGCAAGCCCAGGCACTTCGAGATGCCAGTTATGCAGAGCAACTCCCCTCTCTGGCACTCGGCTACAGCAGCATTACGTTCATCGGCTACCAGAACATTGATGGTGTTGATCGTTACTATGGACCCTCGACACGCTTTGGTTCAGTCGGGATCAGTCTTACCCTTCCCCTACCGACACCCTGGGCGCTTTCCCGTTTGCGTGCTGCCGACGAGCAGGTAACCGTTGCGCAGTGGGACTATCGCGCTACAGCGTGGGAACGGAGCACCGAATACATTCGCGCACGTCAACGACTCGAGGTAGCGCGTGCACAACGGCGCGCACTGGAACAGCATGCGCTCGGTGCTGCTGCCGACATCATCGCCAATGCCAATGCAGAGTTAGAAAACGGCGCAATCACTGCGCTGGAATGGGCACTGGTGCTTCACCAAGCGCTTGCAGTCCAACGAACCTACCTGGAAGCGATTCAGCAGTGGAATGATGCGCTGATTGATGTTCAACTTTTTGGAGAATAACCATGTGGTACTACGCTATTGCCGCTCTCTGTCTGCTTGCAGCATGCAGCCAGCAGACTCCACCGCAGGATCAATCCACTGCCGCACCGGACGAGATCATCAGTTTGACACCAGAACAAGCCCGCACTGCCGGTATCGTGCTCGACTCACCACGAGTCGGTACACTGCCGCGCGTCATCACTCTTCGCGGTACTATCGAATTGCCGCCTCAAAGTCGCGTACGCATTTCAACCGTGGTCGGCTGCAAAGTGCGGAGCATTGCCGTTCTTCCGGGGGATCGTGTTCGGAAGGGAATGCCGCTGTGCGTCCTCGAGGGCATACCGATCATCGAGCTGCAGGAGCAGTTTTTGGCAACGCGTGTTCTTGCAGAGCAGGCTCTGCACGAATACCAACGCCAACAAGCGCTTGCCGCATCAGACGCAACCAGCCAGCGCGCTCTGCAGGAAGCGCACGCATTGATGCGCCAGCGACGAATTGCGCTGAGTGCCTCAGCCGAACGCTTGCGCTTGCTCGGTTTGGACCCCACCCGCATGAGCGATACAGCGATCACTGGCTCTGTTGTAGTTCGTTCACCGCTGGATGGATACGTTGCAGCAATCACGACAACCGTTGGTCAAGCACTGGGACCCGAGCAACAGATCATGGAGCTTGTGGACATCAGGGATGTGCACGTTGTATTGCGTGCCTTTGAGTCAGAGTTACCTTTCATCCGTGCCGGTCAACGGTTGCTGGTGCGCACAGCGAATTCGACCAATGCCTACCCCGCGGAAGTTGTCACTGTTGGGCACGTTCTTGATTCATCGCATAGCACAGAGGTTCATTGTCATTTCGACCGCTACGACCAGCAGAACATCCGCCCCGGCATGTACGTCAACGCTGAGCTAACAGCCGAGAGCACCAGCGGCTACCGTCTGCCAGCAAGCGCAGTTATTCAGTGGGGAGATGAGCACTACATCTTCGTGCCCGACGGCAACCGATACCGTCTGCTGGCGGTCACTGTCCATGCACAGCACGCCGATTCGGTGATTGTTCTGCCCCGACCAGGAACGACACTACCATCCCGTGTTGTCACCAAGGGGGCGTACTGGCTCTTGATGAAGCTCAAAAACACCGCTCAAGAGGAATAGCCGCCGCTCCCTACATTTGCAACAATTCACCATCGGCCCGAAGACACAATGGACATTGGAGTTGTGGGAATAGCGTTTATCGCCGGTGCACTCTTTGCTGCACTTGGGCTGTGGGCGATCGTCGGTACAAAGCTTTCGGCTGCACGCACACACGTTGAGCAACTCCAACAAGCCCTCGGCGAGCAGACCGCGCACTACACGACTCTCCAGCAGGAGCGAGCTGCGGAGCGCCAACAGGCACAACAGGAGATCGAGCGTTGCCAGCAGCGTGTCGAGGAGCTCCTGCAAGAGTGTGCGCACCTTCGAACGCAGGTTCACACACTCCAGCAGCGGCTCGAGGACGATCGCACCTACCGCGAGGAGCTGCAGCGCCAGCTACGGATTGAATTCGAGAACATTGCCGCGCGAGTTCTCGAACAGCGCTCAACTGTGTTGAAAGAACAAAGCGCCGACACGATCGAGAAATTGTTAGCACCCTTGCGCGAGCGCATCGCAACGTTTGAGGAAAAGGTCGAGCGTGCCTATACCGAGCACACTAAAGGCACGGCTGCATTACGCGAGCAACTGGGGCAACTCTTTCAACTCAACACTCGATTGACCGAACAAGCCGATAATCTTGCCTCGGCGCTCAAGGGCGATAAGCGTGTGCAGGGTTCGTGGGGTGAAGTTCAACTCGAGCGATTACTGGAGCTATCCGGTTTGCAGCGGGACGTGGAGTATCAAGTGCAGGTTTCCACGACCACCAGCGATGGTGACCGCATCCGTCCGGATGTGGTGGTCTATCTGCCCGACGGCAAGCACCTGGTCATTGATTCAAAGGTTTCGCTGGTTGCCTACGCCAGTATTGACGAATCAAGCAGCGAGGAGGAACGTCAGCGGCTGATTCGGCAGCACGTCCAGGCAGTACGCCAGCATATCGAGCGACTCAGCGCGAAAGACTATTACGCTGCCGAGGGACTCCACTCTCCGGAGTTTGTCCTGCTCTTTATGCCGATTGAAGCAGCGCTTGCGCTCGCACTGCAAGCCGATCGCGAGCTGTACACCTACGCATGGGAACGTCGCATCGTGCTGACCAGCCCGACCACCCTGCTGGCGACACTGCGGACCGTCGCCAGCGTCTGGAAACACGAGCGGCACAATCGCAATGCACTCCAGATAGCTGAGGAAGCCGGAAAACTCTACGACAAACTCGCCGCTGTACTCTCGGACCTGGTGAAGGTGGGCGAAACGCTTGATCGGACCAAGCGCGACTACGAGGATGCAATGCGTCGGCTCTGCACCGGACCCGGGAATGTCGTCACACGCGCTCAACGACTCGTTGAACTCGGCGCGAATGCAAAAAAGGAGATCCCTCGCTCGCTTCTTGATCGTGCTCGAGATTTCGAGGCTTAATCACCTCTGCCCCGTCACCCTGATCTCTACACACTGCCCATCACCCTGAACTCGTTTCAGGGTCTCATTCCTCCTGCGCACCGTCACCCTGAACTTGGTTCAGGGTCTTCAGAGATGCTGAACCAAGTTCAGCATGACAGCCGAAATGCAATCAGATGCTGAAACAAGTTCAGCATGACACTTGGGGACACGGGCACATTCACTCCAGTCCGCACTGTCACCCTGAACTTGTTTCAGGGTCTCCAGAGATGCTGAACCAAGTTCAGCATGACGACCGAAACACAACAGATGCTCAAACAAGTTCAGCATGACACTTGGGGACACGGGCACATTCACTCCAGTCCGCACTGTCACCCTGAACTTGTTTCAGGGTCTTCAGAGATGCTGAACCAAGTTCAGCATGACGACCGAAACACAACAGATGCTCAAACAAGTTCAGCATGACACGCGATGGGCATGGTCACACACTTTGCCGGCACGCCTGCATCCTGTCACCCTGAACTTGGTTCAGGGTCTCATTCCTCCTGCGCACCGTCACCCTGAACTTGGTTCAGGGTCTTCAGAGATGCTGAAACAAGTTCAGCATGACGACCGAAACACAACAGATGCTCAAACAAGTTCAGCATGACACGCGATGGACATAGTCACACACTTTGCCGGCACGCCTGCATCCTGTCACCCTGAACTTGGTTCAGGGTCTCCGAACGCACAACTATCGTCGCATCTGATTGATCGTGCGTTCCCAAATCAGTGAGCCATCGCTGCGATAGACGCGAATCTGTAGCCGACGGTCTGTGCGTGGTCCCTCGACGTCAATGGTGGCGAAATTCCGTTCGGTGACAAGCGTTCCCTCCAGACGCAGCGTGTTCGGTTCGCTGGCAGCATAGATGTTCGCGCTGGAGGTGAGCGGAGATACTGTCAGCTCGTAGAGCACCACGCTATCACCTTCGGTATAGCGCATCAGTTCGGTGTGGTGGCGGTCGCCCGTGAGAAAAATCACGTTGGCTATTCCCTCTCGCCGAATTGCCTCGATCAGACGCTGGCGCTCTGCTGGATAAGTCGCCATCGTTTCATAGCGCGCAACCGGGTTGAGCACCTGTCCGCCAATGCAGACAAATTTGAATGTTGCAGTCGAAGACGCAAGGTTGTCTATGAGCCATTCGAACTGTTTGTCACCGAGGATAGTACGTTCGCCGGTTTTTCGTTTGTTCGGGCTTCGCCACCAGCGATCATCGAGCAGGAAAAAATCGCAGTCTCCCCACGATAGTGCCGTCGTTATACCCTCACCGTCGAAAGCAGACGCCGGATTAGCCCAAAACAAATCGAACACTTCCCGCGCTCGGCGTTTATTGACAAAGCCGCGGTCCGAGTCGTTGGGTCCATAGTCATGGTCATCCCAAATGGCAACATTGGAGCACTGCGCCAGAAGAGGTTGGAGCTCTGGGATAGCACGGTCGTGGGAGTAGCGCCGCACCATGCCGACCCAGGACCCCCAGTCAGGTTCGCGGAAATAGACGTTATCGCCAAGCCAGAGCATCAGGTGTGGTTGAGTTGCGGCAATAGCGTCGAAGATTCGATACTCGCCGCCGTAGGGAGTGCCAGGGCGGTCGTAGACAGGTTCGTTGATGTACGCACACGAGCCGAGTGCAATTCGGATTGAGGGTGGATCGGTCCGCCACTGCCACAGGGGCGGCGTTCGGAAGAGCATCGGATACGGACGCTCCACCCGGCGACCATCAACGTAAACTTCGTAGCGATAGACCCTGCCCGGCTCGACGCTGTCGGCATAGAGGTGCGCCGTCAGTGCTGTAGTGGCGGTTGCCCGCGCAGGTTGGGTCCAGTACCATCGCTGGGGATTGGCTGTATCGGCATAGCGAATGGCAACGGTCGCTTCTGTCGTGGTTTGGACCCATAGACGTACCTGCCGCATATCGGCGTATCCAACCATTGGACCGGAACTAACAAAAGACGTCTGGGTATGGAGCAGTGTCGAAATCGAAAGAGCAAGCGCAAGACGAAACATCATGTCGCATGATCCAACGAAAAGAAACCACGTGCAAAAATCGGAACTGAAGATTACCCCACCAATAACATGCGGGGGCAGCTTTTCTGTAAGCTGCCCCCGCGCCGCTAACGCTCGACGGTGAGATTAGTCAACCTTCGTGACGCGCCCGATCGTGCGCTTGCCATCCGGCAGGATGATTTCAACCACGTACACGCCGTTTGGCAGGTTCGCCAAATCGAGTGTCTTGGTTGCACCGCCACTGATCGAGCCGAGTTCGAGCGAAATCATTTCGCGACCGACGAGGTTGCGGACGACCACGCGTGCATGTTCAGCGTTGATGCCATCGCCGAAGACGATGCGCAGTTCACCACTGGTTGGGTTCGGCACAAACTGCACGCTGGAGTTCTCGCCAGCAACTTCGACCGGTGTGATGTCAATGTAGAGCGAGTCGGAGATGTTCTCGCAGCCGTTGTTATCGCGGATGCGGACCTGGTAGTAACCCGATTCGTCACGACCACGCACCAGGGTGTACGACCGCTCGGTTGCACCGCTGATGGTTTGACCGTTGTAGTACCACTGGTACTCAGCAGCGCTGCTGGAGGTCAGTGTACCGCCTGTTTGCGTAATGGTCGGCTTGGCTGGCTTCGGATAGACCGTCACCGTAACCGGTTGTGATGCACCAGAGCAGTTGTTCTGATCGGTGACTGTCACCGTGTAGCTGCCGCTGGTTGTTACGGTGATCGTACGGGTTGACGCACCGTTCGACCATTGGTAGCTGGCATATCCTGCACCAGCATCGAGCGTGACCGATCCACCTTCGCAGAACTCAGTCGGACCGCTTGCCTGGATTTGTGGTGCTGGCTTCGGATGCACGGTGACCGTCGTCGGTTGCGATGTCGCCGAACAGCCAATGTCGTTGGTTACTGTCACGCTGTAGTTACCGCTTTGCGTAACCGTCAGCGTTTGGTTCGCTCCAACAGTTTGCGTGCCATCGGACCATGCGTAGGTCGCAAAGCCTGCACCCGCATCGAGTACGACCGAACCACCTTCGCAGAAGGTTGTCGGTCCGTTGGCTGTAATGCTGACCGTCGGGCGTGGCACAACAGTGACCTGGATAATATCGGTGCGTGCTTTGCAGCCGTTGTTGTAGGTCACTTCGCACCAGTACGAGCCACTCGTGCTCACGGTGATCGAGCTGGTGGTTGCACCGTTCGACCACGCGTAGCCCTGGATGTTCGTACCCGTAATCGAGAGCGTTACACTACTGCCCTGGCAGAATGTGGTCGGTCCGCTTGCTTGAATTTGCGGCGCCGGCACAGTCTGCACCGTCACGGTGATGCTATTGGAGTTATTCGAGCAACCATTCTGGTCAACTACAGTGACCGTGTAGGTACCCGACTGCGTGACGGTGATATTTGGTGTCGTTTCACCGGTATTCCACGAGTAGCTGACAAAGCCTGGAGTTGCAAGGAGCGTTAGGCTTTGACCGTTGCAGATCACCGTCGGACCGCTCGGTGTAATGGTCACCGATGGGAGCGCGTTGACCGGTATCGTCCGGCTGACGGTCGTGTCGCAACCGAGCGAGTTGGTTTCCGTGACGCTGATCGAGCCATTGCCTACCGTCGTCCAGGTAACCGTGACCGTGTTGCTGGTTGCCGCACCACCGATCGTACCACCGGTCACTGTCCATAGGTAGGTGTTACCTGTGTTCAGCGGCGTGCTGTAGGTCTGCGTGCTGTTGACGCACACCGGCGGAGCGGGCGGACCGCTAATGACCGGCGCTGGCTTTGGATTGATCGTTACGTTAAGCGTTGCGGTATTCGAGCACGAACCTTGCGATGGCGGTGTCGTTTCGGTTACCGACAGCGTGCCACTCGGCGTACCGTACCACTGCACGGTTACGTTCGGCGTGCTCCCGCCGCTAACGATCTGACCGTTGGTGATGCTCCACGAGTACGTGTTGCTAGCGTTCGGCACGGCAACGGTGTAGCTCTGCTGCGTGTAGCGGCAGACCGTTGCTGGACCGACGATAACCGGATTCGGAAGCGGCTGGATGGTCACGTTCGCCGATACTTGAGTCCAGCAGCCACTACCGAACATCGTGCCGACCTGCTCGCGGACGGTGATCGTTCCTGCACCGGCTGAACCCCAAACAACCGTGACGGTATTGTTGGTGTTTGCGCCGCTGATCGTACCGCCGGTAACTGTCCACAGGTACGAGTTACCCGCATTGAGCTGCGTTGCATAGACGTGCGTCGAACCAGCGCAGACACCGTTCGGGTTCAAACCACCCGTCGAACTGGTGATAACCGGCGTCGGATTCGGATTGAGCGTCACATTCAACGTGTTCTGATCTGCGCAACCCGTGGCTGGATCGGTCTCGATGACGGTCACCTGTGCCGAGAGTGGCGTTGAGGACGTGCCACCCCACGTGACGGTGAAGTTCTCTCCTTGCGAACCGCTCACCGAGGTGGAGATGACAAGGCTCGCTGGTGTCGCCGACCATTGATAGGTGCGGCCGGGGATGACGGTCTGCACCGTGTAGGTTCCAACGTTGGTACCGTTGGTCGTTTGCTGGCATAGTACCGTCGGACCCGTCACAACCGGTGCCGGACGAACGTTGATCGTTACATCCTGCTGCACATAGGTCGAACACATGGTTGCTGGCGACTGGAAGGTCTGCGTCACACCGACGTAACCTGTCGTCGGGGTTGTCACATCGTTCCACGTCACCTGCACAGAGTTACCCGTGCTGGCACCCACGATTGTCCCACCGCTGACGACCCACTGGTAATTGCTGTTGGCATCAGCAGCCACCTGGTAGGTGTAGGTCGAACGTCCGCACGGTCCTACACCATTCGGTCCAGTAATACCACCGTCCGGGGATGTTATCACTGGTTTTGGAATTGGATTGATGACCACACGGAACGTGTCGGTGATACCGCAGAACTTGTTGGTCGGTGTCGCAGAACCATTGGTGTAGTTGATCGTTTCGGTCACTTGCAGAACAGCGTTGACCGGTGTATTCGACAGGTTGCTTGTCCACGAGACTTGCACCGTCGGCGTGCCGTTGCCGGACACGATAGTTCCTGCCGATGCTGGTATGATCGTCCAGCTATAGGTTCGCGTCGAGCCGCTCGGCAGGACTGGGGTCACCGGAACTTGTACGCTGTAAGTCGCCAAGCCCGATTGCGATTGGTTCACGGTGCTGTTCGCGCTGTAGGGCGAATTATCGCACCATGCGCGCGGACCGCTGATCGAGGGCTTCGGATTCCAGTTGACCTGGACATTCTGCGTCGCTTGACCAGAGCAGTTCGTCGGCGGACCGAGTGTTACCTGGACAGCGATCTGGCGCCCGACTGTTGCAGCAGCCGTTGGCTCATCCCACTGCACGGTAACTGTTGTCACACCGGTTCCGCTGGATGCACCGGTAAAGGTGCCGCCGCCGGATGGAAGCGTCCAGACAATGTTCGCGGTGGTGTAGTTGATGCCATTGGCATCGCTTACGACGTAGGTTTCGGTATTGTTGATCGGCATGCCATCATACTGGGCAAGGTAGCCGCAGACGTTGGTGTTGCCGGTGATAACCGGTGTCGGTGCTGGTTGTACCGTCACCGTTTGCGTTGCAGTGCCCTGGCAACCGAATTGAGAGGTCTCCGTCACGGTGAGTGTTGCCGTGCCAGAGCTGGCACCCGGGCTGTTGAAGCGTACCGTGACCGTGTTGCTGGTCAGACTACCGGCGGTGATGACGTAACCCGGTGTGTAGCTGATCGTCCAGCTATAGCTGTTGCCCGCTGTGTATGGGGTAGCATACGTTTGGTCAACACTCGGACACGTTTGCGCCGCACCGCTTATGGACGGTGTTGGCTTCGGCTTGACGTCAATCGAGACCGATTGAGTACCTGTGCATCCGCTATTGTTGACCTGCACCGACAGCGTCGCTGTTACTGGAGTGTTGCTCCATTGCACAGTCACACTCGAGGATGTGCTCGAGCCAAGGATCGTGCCGGCGCTTGCTGGCGTTATGGTCCACTGGTACGAGGTCATGCCCGTTTGCGTCGAGTAGGTCTCGCTCGCACCGGCACACGGCGTCGTGTTGCCACTGATCGTCGGTGTCGGATTCGGATTGACAGTCACCGCAAGCGGGCTGTTCGTTGCATTCGCAGAGCATCCGGTGCTATTGTTCGTTACCGTCAGCGCTACCGTACCATTGGTTGTGCCCCAGGTGACCGTGATAGCACCCGTCCCTTGACCGCTCCAGCTCTGGGCATTGGTCACTGTCCATGCGAAGGAATGACCTGTCAGCGCTGGCGAGTGCGAGTAGGTCACCGTTTGGTTTTCGCACACACTCGTCGGACCAGTAATCGCCGTATTCGGCAGCGGATTGACCGTCACGTTGATCGTTGCCGTACCGGTGCACACACCAGCAGCCGATTCGACCACCTGGAGTGTTGCGACAAAGGGCGAGCTGCTCGTGTTGACCCAGTTGACGGTAATTGAATTGAGATTGGTACCGCTTTGACTGACCGGCGTCATACCCGGTGGCGTTGCAGTCGTCGTCCATGTGTATGTCCGACCCGAGGTCAGCGGTGTTGAGTACGTACCGCTTTGCCCGGTGCATATCGCCGTCGGTCCGGTAATGTTTGGTGTGGCTTGCGGATTCACGTTGACCGTATAGGTCGCAGTCCCCGTGCAGCCACCCACATTGACCACAACCGATACCGACGAGGTGTAGCTCGAGCTGGTGTTAGCCCACGTGGTCGTGATAGACTGCGTGCCTTGTCCTGAATTGAGAGTGCCATTCGAGCCGACCGTCCAGGTGTAGCTGGTTGCACCCGATGGCGTTGCCGTAAACGTTACCGTCGAACCACCACAAATTGGATTCGGTGTCGAAGCCGTAATCGTCGGCGTTGGCGCCGGTTGCACATTCACATTCAACGAGTTCGTTTGACCGCACCCGTTGCTGTTGGTCTCGACAACCGTTACAGTTCCCGCACCGGTGCCCGTCCATGTCCCGTTGAGTTGATACGTATTGGTGGGTCCAGAGGCGCTGAATGCTGCACCACTAGTGCTCCAGCTATACATGCTGCCAGTGTTGTTAGCTGTGGTGTAGGTCACTGCAACACCTTGGCATGGACTGGTCGGTCCTGTCACCGCTGGCGTCGGCAGTGGGTTCACCGTCAGCGTTGCCGTCTGGGTCATCATGGTCGTACACGCTGGCGTTGTGCTGCTAATGGCGCGCACGCTGTACACGTACGTCCCCGCACTCAACGAACCAACTGTGAACGTGACCGTCGCTGGTGGTGTCGCGCCCGTCGTCGTGCTCGACACCACACTACCGCCCAAGATCAACTCGTAGGTCGTGTTCGCTTCTACCGGCGAGCCTGCCGACCCGACCGTTACCGTCGCCGTCGTGACGTTACTGCCAACACCACCGGCTGCGCAGATCGCCGTCGGGCTCACCGCAACCGGTCGGTCAAGCGGCAACGCATTGACCGTCACCGATTGATTCGCGGTGCCAGTGCACCCATTGCCATCGGTCACAACCACGGTCACCGTCGCGGTGCCACTGCTCATGCCAAACTGGATCGTCGCCTGGTTCGCTGTCGTGCTCTGAACGCTGTTGCCAGTGCCGCTGACGCTCCAGGTGTACGTCACACCACTGGTCGGCGTCGCCGTGTACACTGCGCTCGATCCGCTGCACACGCTCGACGAACCACTGACGGTCGCTGTAATCTGTGCCGATACCGTCACGTTCAACGTGTTCGTTTGTCCACAGCCAAAGCTGTTGGTTTCAGTGACGGTCACGGTCTTGCTACCCGATGCCGACCACGTACCGGTCAACTGATACGTGTTCACCGGTCCGCTGGCGGTAAAGTCTGCCGCCGGCGTCCACGTCCAGCTATAGCTGCTGCCCGTGTTGTTGGTCGTCGTGTACGTCACCGTCTGACCAACGCACGGCGTCGTCGTTGACGTCGTCACCGCTGGCGTCGGCAGTGGGTTCACCGTCAGCGTTGCCGTCTGGGTCATCATGGTCGTACACGCTGGCGTCGTGCTGCTAATGGCGCGCACGCTGTACACGTACGTCCCCGCACTCAACGAACCAACTGTGAACGTGACCGTCGCCGGCGGTGTCGCGCCCGTCGTCGTGCTCGACACCACACTACCGCTCAAGATCAACTCGTAGGTCGTGTTCGCTTCTACCGGCGAGCCTGCCGACCCGACCGTTACCGTCGCCGTCGTGACGTTACTGCCAACACCACCGGCTGCGCAGATCGCCGTCGGGCTCACCGCAACCGGTCGGTCCAGCGGCAACGCATTGACCGTCACCGATTGATTCGCGGTGCCCGTGCACCCGTTGCCATCGGTCACAACCACCGTCACCGTCGCGGTGCCACTGCTCATGCCAAACTGGATCGTCGCCTGGTTCGCTGTCGTGCTCTGAACGCTGTTGCCAGCGCCGCTGACACTCCAGGTGTACGTCACACCACTGGTCGGCGTCGCCGTGTACACTGCGCTCGATCCGCTGCACACGCTCGCCGATCCACTGACGGTCGCTGTCGGCGGATCACTGACCACCACCGTTGCCGTGCCGTTCATCGTGCTGGTGCAGGACCCGCTTCCAGTTGCGGTGATGGTGTACTGGTACGTCCCCGCCGTGCTCACCGTCTGCGTGAACGTCAGCGGCGAGCCAGTACCGGCGATTGTCCCTTGCACACCACCCGGCGTACGATTCACCGTGTAGGTCACACCAGACTCTGAGCCGTCCAGCGTGATAGTCACGTTGCTCGAAACATTCGAGCACGCATTCGGCGTGGTCGTCCCAACATTATACACCGTTGGTGCTGCCTGGACGTTGACAGCCAGAGTACCACTGCCGGTGCAAGCACCGCTGGTAACCGTTACCGTGAGTGTCGCACTGACGGCACTGGTGCCCCACTGAATCGTGACGCTATTGGTCGTGCCGCCGCTCTGGATCGTACCCGCTGTCGCTGGGCTGATACTCCAGGCGTAGCTCGAAAAGCCTGCGGCCGTCGTGTAGGTCTGGGTCGAGCCACCGCACGGCGTTGTGCTGCCACTGATCGTCGGGCTTGGTGTCGCTGTAACGGTCACTGCAAGTGCCGGACTGGTTGCCGAGCATCCTGTCGAGCTGACCGTTTCGGTCACCGTGATGTTGCCACCCGCCGTTCCAGCGGTGACGTTGATGGTGTACGAGCCTTGACCAGAGTTGATCGTCCAGCCTGCGGGCACTGTCCAGTTATACGTGCTTCCGCTGTTTTGCGTTGTGAAGTACGTGTAGCTCTGACCGGAGCAGACCGACGTCGGTCCATTGACCACCGGCGAGGGCGTCGGATTGACCGTCAGGTTCACCGAGCCATTCATCATGACCGGAACACCAGCGCATCCGCCGCTTGCTGCTGTCGCGCGGACCGTCAGCGTGTAGGTGCCCGTCGAAACGATATTCCCTCCAGAGCCAATCGTAATCGGCAGATTGATGCCGCTGCCCGTCCCCGCCACTGCTGACCCAATCGAGGTCGTGCCTTGCATGACCTGGTAGTTGACGCCGGTTTCCGAGTCGCTCAGTTGAACGTTGAACGTCGTCGTTCCGCTATTTGGCAAGCAGACGCTCGCATTCGCTGGCGAGACATTGTACACCGTCGGCGGTGCCGCAACCGTCACCGACAGACTGCCTGTCCCTGTGCAGCCGGCGTTTGTTTCGGTCACCGTGACAGTTTGAGTACCAGCAGTATTCCACTGGATCGTCGCTTGGTTACCCGATTGGCTCACCACGGAATTGCCTGTTCCCGTCACGCTCCAGGTGTAGGTTGAACCTCCGTTGACCGGCGTCACCGAATACGTTGCCGTACTGCCATCGGCGCAGACAGGCGTCGGACCGCTGACCGTTGGTGTCGGAGGATTATTGACAACCACCGTTGCAGTTCCGTTCATCGTACTGGTGCACGTTCCGTTCGATGCGGTGATGGTGTACTGGTACGTTCCCGCCGTGCTCACCGTCTGCGTAAACGACAGCGGCGAACCAGTACCGGAGATTGTCCCTTGCGCACCACCCGGCGAGCGGTTCACCGTGTAGGTTACGCCTGACTCAGAGCCATCCAGCGTGATAGTCACGTTGTTCGAAACGTTCGAGCATGCTGTCGGGGTGGTCGTGCTGACATTGAAGACCTGGGGTGCTGCCTGCACGGTCACGTTGTAGGTCACTGTCTTCGAGCACGCACCGTTGGCAGCCACCAGCGTGATGGTTTGCGACCCACTGCTCGTCCACTGAATATTCACGTTGTTGGCGGTGTTTGCACCGGTAATCGTCCCGCCCGTTACCGACCAGTTGTAGGTAGTTGATAGCGGGAGAATCGAAGCACCAGTCAAGCTGTAGTTTTCCGTCTGTCCCGGGCAAACGGAGTTGGTACCCGTGATGATTGGTTGCGGTGTGGAGGTAACCGTCACATTGAGCGATGCCGTGTTCGAGCAATTCGCGCTATTGGTTTCGGTTACCTGCAGGGTGCGGTTTACTTGATCGAGTGTGCTATTCGAGAAATAGACCGTTACCGCAGCATTCGTCGTCGGACCGATTGCGTTGACACCAGTGCCGAGTGTCCAGCTATAGGTACTGCCGGCATTGTTTGCTGTTTGGTAGGTGTAGCTGAAATCGGTCCCCGAGCAGGGCGCCATATTGCCGCTGATCGAGGGCGACGGCTGTGCCACGACGTTGACCTGCTGCGTTACGGTCGTCGAACAACCCGAGCTGGGGATCGTTTCTACCAGCGTGATCGTTTGCATGCCGCTTGCGGTCCATTGGATGCTCACCGTGTTATTGGTCGAAGCACCCGAAATCGTCCCGCCGCTGGTTACGCTCCACTGGTAGTTATTGCCGCTGGCTGGTGTCTGGTATGTGACGGTTTGCCCCTCGCACGCCTGACCAATCGGTCCAGCCGGCGATGTCCGCGAAATGGATGGCGTCGGCGATGCAACAACGGTTATAGTTTGTGCATCCGTCCCAGAGCAGCTTGTCGCCGTGACCGTCTCGGTTACATTCAGCGTAAAGCTGCCCGTTCCGGTCGTTGTGATCGTCACCGTCGCATCGTTTGCGCCACTGACGATTGAGGCGCCAGCGGTGTTCGCGGTGATCGTCCAGTTGTACGAATTGTTCGGTGAATTGTCTTGCGTCGTATAGGTGTATTGCTGACCAGCGCAGATCGTCGTCGGTCCGTTGATGTCTGGCGTTGGGTTCGGGTTGACCGTGACGCTATGGATGACACGCGTCGTACACCCAAGCGGTGAGACTTCTGTCAGCCGAATCGTGTAGGTCGTGTTCGGCGATCCATTCCATGTGATGTCAACCACACTCTGGTTTGTCGTCGGTGTGATTGTTCCGCCTGAGCTGGGGATGATCTCCCAGATGTACGTGTCGTTGGCGACGTACGGTGTCGCGGTGTACGTATGCGTCGAGTTATGGCAAACCGAGGTCGGTCCCGAAATAACCGGACTCGGCGGCGGATAAATCATAAAGTCCAGCGACGCTGTATTGGAGCAGCCATTGGTCGTCGTGACCGTAACATCGAGGTGCTCCCAACCTGCACCGTTGAACTGCACACGGACTGTGTCGTTGGCGCCAGGGCTGGCAAACGGCATCGGCGACGTACCGTAGGAGTAGATTGTCGTTAAGCCATTGGTAAACGACCACGTCACACTGGCAATGGTGTAGCTGGAGCTCTTCGGCACAGTAAACGCTTTGATGTGCGAGTTTTCACCGTTGAACACGCAGGCGCTATCAGGCCACGGCGTGCCCGCATCCTGCACCATCTCGATCGGTCCTGCTGCGGGGACAGGCAGCAGATACACCGTGACTGTATCCCCTTCGACGCAGCCATTGGAGTTCTGCACCCACGCCTCAATCCGTGGCCAGCGCAACGGCACATCGCTAAAGGCTGGCCAGTCTATGGTGACGGTTTGGGTATTGGAAGGACCGACAAAAGTGGGAGATGATGGCCACGCCGGAGAGTTGTTATTGGCGCCATCCTGGTCAATTGCCCATTGATACTGGCTCATCCCCGGCTCGGCAGCATAGATTGCTTGGCTGCCCGAGCACAAGCCCGGTGTTGATAGTGATGCAATGGCGTTGGCATCACCGTTTGCATTCGTTTCATTTTCCACATCCGGATACGTCTCGGCGTCCACCGTCAGATTTGTCATCGCGTTTGTAAACGGTAGCGTGCAGCCGCCGCTGGAGGCTGGGAAGATCACCGTTACCTGCCAGGTGAGAGGGCTGACGGCATCAAGATGCTTGCCGAAGCGGACTATTGCTTGATTGTTGTTGTAGCCACCTGAGCTGCTGAGCGTGATGTCATAGTCCATGCCCGGGTTAAGGACCGCGCTTGAATTATCGAGCAACTGCCACTGGAAGGTCGTGCCAACTGGATAATCCGAGAGGTTTGTGACTGAATAGGTGTACGCGCCTGGAATCGAAATACCTGCCGCATTGATGATGGCGTTGGGATCGGTGATCTTGTTCGGACAGACGGGGTCTGGTCCAGAAACAACGGGATTGGCGGGGGTGTCCCAGACTCTGGTCGTAATGGAGCGCATGACTTGCCCCACTCCGCTGGGACCAACCAGTCCGCAACCATTGGCATCAACAACAACCACGGCAACACTGATGTCAACGTTTGTAGGCGCTGTACCACCACTAAGCGTACCAGAATTGAAGCTCAGCGTACCGGAGTTACCCGAGCCGTCCAGCGTTGTTACAATCGGCAAACCTGTACCGAGCGTGTAGGTTGGACTGCCACTTGATGCATTAACATTCAAGCCATACACCTCCACCTGTGCGTTAGCAGGACCGCCGGTGATTGTGAAGGTGATAGTTGAATTTTCACACCAGTTGGTTTGCGCCCAATTGATGGTACCACCGCTGGTTGGTAATGGGTTAACATTCACGGTAAAGTTCGTCGCTGTCTGGCATGTCCCCGGCGATTGATTGTTGACTTGCGTAACAGTGAAGGTTTTCGATCCTGTCGTCGTGTACTGCACTGTGATTGTGGGAGGAGCAGAGCCGAGCTGCGTTCCACCACCCGAGACTACCGTTACACCAACTGGAACCGTCCAGGTGTAATTATCATTTGCATTAGCTCCAACAGTCGGATCCGGATTGACGATGGTGTAGGTGTATTGCTGACCGTATCCATTGGTCGCATCGTAGAGGCAGGCGCTAAAGCTTGTGCCAGTTGCCGATGTCGTCGGCGGCTGTACAGTCCCATACTGCGGACCATGCGATGACACAAATGTACCGCTACCAGGAGGCGTATTTGTTGTATTTGCGCGTGCTTGCTGGAAGCTGGTAATCGGGTCCGGCGTCTGCGTAATTGTCACCGCCGCGCTGGTGACCGATGCAGCCAGCGGGCAGGAGACCGGCGATGCACCATTAGTCAAGCTGTTGACCGTCAGCGAAATCGAACCAAGGGCATCGTATGCTGCTGTGACCGTGCCCGGATTGACCGTCACCGTTATCGTGGAGCTGGTGAAGCTGCCCGAATAGGTTGTCCCGCTGGTCCAGGCTGGGCTAAGTCCTGAGCTTCCGGTAACCGTTGCGCCGGTTTGCGAGCTTGCGTTCAGCGTGAGGCTGATATTTCCGCTCGTGACCGAGCTTGGGGTTACCGCGATGGTGAACGTGACCGATGTGCCTTCGCAAATCGGTCCCGCCGGCGAGGGCGATACCGCAACGGTCGGCTGCGGATAGAAGTTGACCGTGTAATTCGGTGTCGTGCGACTGCAACCGTTGATACCACCACTGGTGTAGTTTTCCGTCAGCGTGAAATCGACTGGCTGCGGATTCGCCATGGAGGAGAACGTCCCGATGGTTGCACTCACCGTTCCACCGTTTGCTGCGCTGGGCGAGCTAAAGGTGACGGCAGTAATTTGCCCGGCTGGTACAGCCGCAGCCCACGCGTAATTCTGCGTTACAGCGGCGACGGGGTCGCTACCAGTTGCACCATTGCCGGGGATGGTTGCATTCCCATAGGTATTCACCAGGCTATGCGGTCCAGAGTCCTGGTAGGAATACGTTGCCGGCGCTGTGACCGTACCAGCGGAATTCACGCAGAGCGCCGTTGGGTTTGCATTAGGATCGGCTGCTTCATTAGCGGTGCCATTGGTAATGCTAACGACCGGTAGTACGTAGAGCGCCGCCTGGTACTCGATTGCGCAGCCACTTGCGTTCGTCAGTCGCACGCGCAGGTAGAGCGTGTCGCGCTGCGCGGCTGTAGTAGTCGGTGTGATTGTGACGGTCTGGGTGTTTGCATTTGCAACCGTCGGCGCAGTTGTGACCGTCCCATTCTGGAGTACGCACCAGTTGTAGGTCAGCCCGCCGGTGGCAACGGTAAAGTCATTGGGAGAGCCACCGCAGACGTAGAAGTTGAACGTCGAACCAGGCGCTGCTGCTGCGTTGTTATCGGTACCCGGCGTTGCTTGGCTTATAGCGTCGTTGACTGGCAGCGCGTTGACGGTGAGCGTCACTCCATTGGAGACACCGTTTTCGCTGCACGACGAGCTAACCGTCTGCGTATAGGCAACCCAGCGGAGGTCGTAGGAACCAGGTGCCGGTAGATCGGCAGCACTGATGGACACGTAGATCGTCCCATCTTGCGTTGCCACGACAGTCGTTGCATTAACAGCGCTGGTTCCTGTGCCGGGGGTGATGTTGATAAAGTTTGTGGACGTCACATTCTCGAGCCGGTACTGCACACCCTGGACGGCGTTGGTCAGCCGGACGGTGAGCGTTTGCACCGCGCTTGCAGGGCAGGAGCCGCTTGTCGTCCCGCTTGCCACATTGGGATATGCGCCCGCGCTGGTTACAAATCCTGTCGCCGTGCTATTGAGGCTCTGGCAGACGCTGACGGTCGTCGAGAAAGCGCCACCCTCGCCGGTTGTCGAGTATTCCGGTGCGTTCGGGATGATCAGGTCGCACCACTTATTGAGGAAGCCATCGGCCAGACCGCCGCCGTAGGTGGTTTGCGCTGCACCGGCGGTCGTCAGATTGCCTAAACCACTGGCTGCGCCTGCGATGAAGACGTTCCGCTGGTTATCAACGGCGATGCCGAGAGCAACATCGTTGCCCGACGAGCCGAACATCGCCGAGTATTCCACGGCGGGCGTGGTGCGGTTGATGCGGCTCCACACGGCATCGTAGGCACCCTGGTTGGTGTTGTACGATGCATCGAAGTTGTATGTGGCAAAACCGCCACTGCTACTTGCCGTTTGTCCAGCAACGAAGATTTTCCCGCCGGTACCGTTCGCAGCAGTATTCGGCGCGGCAAAGGTCACATTGTTATCATCCACCGCGACACTGGTCAGGTAATCATCGCCGGTCGAGCCCCAGTAGCTTCCCCAGTCGCGGTTCATCGTGGTCCCGCTGACTGTCAGCCGCACCACAAAGCCATCATCGGAAGAGGTGAGGTTTGTACCGTTATTAAGGACGGTGTTGAACGCACCCGCACTCGCCAGAAGATTACCGGCAGTATTCTGGGAATTCGTGCGTCCGACAGCGATAACACCATCGCTAATGGGATCGTGCGCGACACCAAGCACGCGATCAGACAGGACAGCGCCATAGTACGTTGCTGCAGTCCGCCCGCCGCTACTGGTAATGAGCGCCACATAACCGTCGTAGTTTACGCTCCCGGTACTGCTACCGGAGCCGTTATTGTTGACAACCGTATTGAACGAACCTGTGGTCGCAATAGCCTGAAGGGTATTCGGGGAGTTGGTGAAACCACCGACCCAGACATCGCCGCTTGTTCCGCGTGGGGAGAGACTGGTGACGTAGGTTTCTTGTCCGTTCGGCGCGCCGGTGTTGTTGCCGTAGTAGGTCAGCCACGTAATGGCATTGAGCGCCGTCGCCGGTACACGTGCGATCATACCGCAGTACAGCCCGTTGTACGTGGTTTGAAAGACACCAGCGGTAGCCAGTCCAGTGCTTGCGGTGTACCCCCCAACGGTAAGATTTGTCCCATCGTAGGCAACAGCGAGCAAGTAATCATCGGCAGCGCCACCGATGTAGCGTGCAGCTTGCGGTGTGCCACCACTGTTGAACCGTGCAACAAAGCCATCAATATCGCCATTTTGGGTATTGGTAAAACCAGAACCCGTCCATGCCGTCGAGCGCGTTTGCCCGACGATCCAAACCTGCCCGCTGCCATCGGCGGCGATTCCATAGGCGCGGTCGTCGTTCGCACCGCCGTAGTAGGTTGAGTATTGCCGGGCGCCGCCGTACTGATACGCTGCAACGAACGCATCGTATGCACCACCACCGTAGGTCCCCTGGGAAGGAGTCACAAGCGGGAAAGTTCCTCCCGCCGTAAAGCCACAGACGTAGATGTAGGGCGTCGAGGATGTTGGATTGAACGAGCGCTGGGTCGCAACGCCGGTGATTTGGTCTTCGACGCTTCCGCCATGGAGCGTCCCCCAATCACGGTTGGGGTCAATGACCAGCGTTTGCGAGCGGTCGTAGTCGGGTACATCGAAGGTAATGGTTTCCCCGCTGACGCGGAAGCGGACGGCGACTTCTTGTTGCGTGCCATCGGCGGTGCGGACGAACGAGTAGGGCGCATCTTCGGTCATCGCGCCGATTGCTGTTTGGATGCGATAGCCACCGTCGCTGGTCGCTTCGATGCGATCGGCACCGCTGTAGCGCAAGCGAATTTGCGACGGATCACCGCCGGGCCGAACGATAAACTCTGCTTTCATTCCTTTGCCGCGCGCTTTCAGGACCAGGTCAATGTTGGGATAGACGTTTTCATAGACGATGGTCGAGAAGCTGCGCACACCAGTAATGCCGTCCGGTCCAGCCGAGGCGGTGAAAAAGTTGGTCACGCCCGGAAGCAGACCCTCCGCGCGGAGATTGACGCTGGGATTGGCGCCAACAAGCTCCATGTCCACGCGCTGGGTGCGGATGCGTGTCTGATCGAGTTCCCGGGAGGAGACCCCTTTGCCCGGCTCAAAGCGCGCACCGGGACCCTCGACGGTGAAGAACACGTGTGCAATGCGGTCCGGCATAAAGAACAGCTTTGCGCCGTTGGAGTGAGCAGTAAAGCGGACGCTCTCGACGCGGCGTCCCTGGTCGTCGGTGACCTGCCCTTTGTTTTCGAGGAACTCCAACCCCTGCGAAAGATGGGTCGGCGTTTTCTGGTCGCGAGCGGTGCTGCTCTGCGATCCGATTGCCGTTTGAGCTGTAAGCGAAAGGCTCCCAACCAGCAAGACTGCGACAAATGCTGCTACGTGTGTAGCAATGCGGGACACTCGAGACATTGTGCCTCCGGGGACAATAGTGGAACAACTTGACATGAGATGATGCTGTGATTTGCCAATCGTTGAAAGAGCAACAGAGCGTAGCAAAGACTGTACCAAAAACCACTGCGATGGGGAAACTCCGCTCCGAGGAAGAAGGGAAGAAAGTGTATCGCTACCTGTCACGTGTTGCTCCGGTTTGTGATACTTTAGCTCGGCGCGCCACTGCCTGGACGTATCACTGGTGTGATCGGTTGGCGTGGCATGGCGTGGTACTGAATCTGTTGCTGGAAGTAGCTCGCTGCTTGTGCAGCAGCAAGCAGCGCCGTTTGCAGTTAGGGTATGATGCGCGTGCACAAAAAGTCGGTCTGCAATGCTCACGTTTCACACTCCGTGTGTTGTTGAAAAATACCGTGTGCAAGCTCAACCCACCCAACTGCGCGGCAAAAATACAACATGGACTCTGCTCTTGCACCACTGCGACCAAAAATCGGTGTTGCCATTTAGTTCGCCGCAGGCAGAGATTGCTGTACTTTCCAGCGCGGCGCGAAGATACAACATGGAATCATTTTCTGCAAGTCAACTGTTGTTCATCGCTGGTTCTCCTACCTGCTCCGTCACCCTGAACTTGTTTCAGGGTCTCCAGATGCCGAAACAAGTTCAGCATGACGCTCTGGGGACACGCGCACGCTTAGACACCGTCACCACGCTTTGCTACCGTCACCCTGAACTTGTTTCAGGGGCTCTTCCTCCTGCCTGTCCCGTCACCCTGAACTCGTTTCAGGGTCTTTCCCTCCAGCCCGTCACCCTGAACTCGTTTCAGGGTCTCCAGATGCCGAAACAAGTTCGGCATGACAGCACCGACGCAATAAGATGCTGAAACAAGTTCAGCATGACACGCGAAAGGCACGCACACACGCACTGCCAGCACTCCCCTGCACGCCTCCGTCACCCTGAACTCGTTTCAGGGTCTTTCCCTCCCTCGCCTGCCCTAATTTTGAGCACAACATTATTCACCGTCAAAAAATTGCTCGTGAGTACTCCGTGGGCGGTTATGTACCGCGTTATTTTCTTGACACTGTGTGTTATCCTTGACACATCGCAGGTCGCTTTTTCGCAATACCTGATCGAGAACCGAGGGCAATGGGATCGGCACATCGCTTTTGTGGCAGCCGGAACAGATGTCGTGGTCTATCACGACGGCACATTATTGCTCAGCCATGGCGAACGGATTCGGCTCGACAGCAGCAGTATCGTTGCACGCCAGCAGCAGCCGGCAATGCTGCACTACTACACCGCCACCGGCACTATCGAGGGCGTGCGGACCGTTGCGGCAGTGGAATGGCAGCGGCAGGGTAAGCCCATAGCTAAGCTCGCATGGGATGGAACGGCTCTGGTTTTTAGCCGCATCGCGTCACCATCGCCGCGGACGCTGGCTGTTCTCCCGGCGGCAGACCGCATGCAGCCCGCTACGCACGGAGCCTCCTGGGGAATGGGTGGGCGCTTTCTCGGGGGCAGCGGGCGCGACTCAATCGCCGCCATGACAGTCGCCAGTAGCGGCATCGTCGTAGCTGGATGGACCGATAGCCCGAACTTTCCCGGTGCAAGCAGCGGAGCTGCCGGGCGCGATGCGTTCGTTGCTAAACTCTCGCCGGATGGGACGCTCGCCTGGGCAACGCTCATCGGTGGCTCCAGCGACGATGCTGCCACAAGCGTTGCCGCAACAACCGATGCGGTCGCAGTCGCCGGGATCACACGCTCGACCAATTTTCCAACAACAGCAGGAACCGTGCAACCTAACTACGGTGGTGGCGATGCCGATGGATTTATCGCCACACTTGACCCATCGAGTGGAACGCGGCGCGCTGCCACGTTCATCGGCAGTGATGGGTACGACATGCTCGCTGCGATTGCGCTCAGCACGCAACGCGTTGCCGTGGCCGGTAGCACGACCAGTGCTACGCTGACCGCTACCGCCCACCAGCAGCAATTCGGCGGACTCCAGGACGGATATATCGCCGTGCTGACGCCGCAACTGTCGGCTCGCATCTGGAGCAGCTACTACGGCGGACGTGGCTTCGACAACATCAGCGGCATCGGGCTGTTGAGCGATGGCAGCCTTGCTCTTGCCGGCACAACAACCAGCCCCAACACCGGTCAGGCAATCGCAGCTGGCATTGGCGAAGGATCGCAGCGCGCGACACCACCAGACGGATTCGTCGCCCGGTTGGACGCAAACGGACAGCGCCTCTGGGGACGCTACTACGGCTCCGACGGACAAGATTCGATCACCAGCTTATCGGTGACACCGTCGGGGCTCATTCTGCTGACCGGCATGACCAACGGCACCAACACTGCTCAAAGCTACATCGCCACTGCATCGGCAGCGCAGAACCAATTTGCCGGTGGGCAGTGGGATGGATTTGTCGCTGTGCTCAATGCCGATGGAACACGCCTGTGGGGCTCCTACTACGGCGGAACCGGCTCCGATCGCTGCACCGCTGCGGCAATGGATGCTCAAGGATACGTGCTCGTTACTGGATGGACAGACTCGGGCGACGTGCCGCTAGCGCACAGCGACAACACCTCGATCGCCGGCGCCGAGGACGCATTCGTTGGCTTTTTCTCGCCGGATGGCATGCGGCGAATTGCGTCGTTGCTCTACGGTGGCACTGGCTCGGATATGCCCTGCGGCATCGGCTGGGCACCCGATAGCAGCATCCTGGTTGCGGGCACAACCAGCAGCAGCTCGTTTGCACCGGTCAGTGGCTCCAGTGCTGGCAATTTCGACGGCTTCCTACTCCAACTGCAAAGCCTCGGCATTTTGTCGGTCGCTTCCGATGATGATGCCACGCCTTCAATCGAAACAACCGGCGGCGCGCTCAGCATTACGCTCCCACGGTCGTGTCTGAACGCCGAGTTCCGTGTCTATACCCTCGGCGGTGTGCTGGTTGCGTGGGAACGCATTCCCGGCATGCAGCATCGGCTTCCACTGCCGCCGGGCGTCTATGCTGTCGAGCTTCGCTGCATGTCCGCACCACCCCTGCGCCGCGTGGTCCTGGTTTGGTAGCACCGACCGACGGGTTGTATTTTGGGCGCGTTTGTTCCACACGGAGGAGCCCACAGTGTACGCGCGGCTGTCGTCGGCATCGGTGGTGGGCATTTCGGCGTTCATTGTCGAGGTCGAAACACACCTGGAGCAACAACTGCCGGGCTTTGTCGTGGTTGGCTTGCCCGACTCGGCGGTCCGCGAATCGCGCGAGCGCGTCATGGCAGCGATCAAATCCTCTGGCTACCCCTTTCCGCAGCGAAAAATCACCGTCAACTTAGCGCCCGCTGATGTCCGCAAGGAAGGCTCGGGTTTTGATTTGCCCATCGCCATCGGCATTCTCGCTGCTGCCGGTATTGTACCGCCAGCAGCGCTGGAGGAAACGCTCATCATTGGCGAGCTGGCACTCGATGGTTCGCTCCGCCCGATCCATGGTGCCCTCTCGATAGCACTCGAAGCCGGCAAGCGTGGATTCCGACGGATGATTGTGCCCGCTCCCAATGCGGAAGAAGCAGCGCTGGCGCAGGCGCTCGACGTGCTGGCTGCCGAAACGCTCTCCGAGGTTGTCGCCATAATCGCCGGCGAATTAGCGCCCGAACCGATTCGGGTTGATCCTGCTGCCCTCTTTCAGCAGCAGCGCAGCCACCATCAGCCGGACTTTGCCGACGTCAAGGGGCAAGAAGCCGTCAAGCGTGCCCTCGAAGTCGCTGCCGCTGGCGGTCACAACATCATCATGATCGGTCCGCCGGGATCGGGCAAAACCATGCTGGCGCGCCGGCTGCCGAGCATACTGCCACCGCTGACGCTGGCGGAAGCACTCGAGACCACGCGCATTCATTCGGTTGCCGGATTGCTGCCACCGGGTCAAGCATTAGTGACCGAGCGTCCCTTTCGCGCTCCGCACCACACCATCAGCGATGCAGCCCTCGTCGGCGGTGGAATGACGACCATCCGCGCTGGCGAGATTTCACTGGCGCACCACGGCGTGCTGTTTCTCGACGAGCTTCCCGAATTCGCGCGCAACGTGCTGGAAGTGCTCCGCCAGCCACTCGAGGAGCGACGCATCACCATTTCCCGAACAAAGATGAGCGTTGAGTATCCCTGCAACGTGATGCTGGTGTGTTCGATGAATCCGTGCCCGTGTGGCAATTTCGGCAACCCCAAGCACGAGTGTACCTGTTCACCACAACAAATTCAGCGCTACATGGCAAAAATTTCTGGACCGCTGCTCGACCGCATTGACATTCACATCGAGGTCCAGCCGGTTGACCATCGCGAGCTATCGGCTGCACGGCGCGGCGAACCATCGGCGGTCATACGCGAGCGTGTCATTCGGGCACGCCAGCGGCAGGCACAGCGCTTTGCCGGGATCGAGGGTCTCTACAAAAACGCCGATATGGGACCAAAGCACCTGGAGCAGTTCTGCGCACTCGACGCCCAGGCACGCGCACTGCTGGATGCTGCCATGCATCGGCTGGGACTATCGGCTCGCGCCTACGATCGCATCTTGAAGGTTGCTCGCACGATTGCGGACTTAGACGACAGTGATGCCATCACTGCCACACACATCAGCGAAGCAATTCAATACCGCAGCCTCGATCGGCAGTTCTGGAACGTCTAAGCGACGATGCGCTCAATTTCTCCAGCCAGGCGAAAGTCCAACTCGGTCAATCCGCCGCGGTCGTGCGTTGTGCTGGTGATGCGGAGCTTGTTCCAGCCGTAGAGCAGAATGTCCGGATGGTGGTCGAGCTTTTCTGCTGCCAGCGCAATGGCATTGATCAAGCCAACGGCAGCAAGGAACGTCGGCGCACTAATCTCCCGCACAATCCGCATCGGAGGCGGTGGCGCATCCTCCAGGCGCCAGTGCGGATACTCGGCAAGGTATTGCTCGATCTGCTGAGGTTCCAGAAGGGGTGGTCGCATCGGTGCACACGCGATGAGTGTTGAACAAACACACGCAAATTATGGCGCGCTAATACTGGAGCGGCAGAACAACACCCAGCAGGATCGCCAGCAGTCCATCGAATTGTCCATCGTGGGGGGCATTGAGATTGTCGCTGGTTGTCAGCAGGTACGTTGCGCGCAGCTCCACACCGTAGCGGGTATCGGTCAGCACACGCACGCCCAGCGTCAGCGGCAGAGCCAGTGCCGGTGTGTTCGGCTCGAACTCTGGCGAGGAAGGCTGCGCCAAAATCACGTCGTTGAGCGGAAAGAGAACGCCCACACCAGCGGCAAAAAAAAGCGTTGTCGGCAATTCCACGGGTAGGTCAATCATCACACGCCCGCGCACATCCACGACGATGGCACCGGTTGCATACCGAAACGCGGGAGCATCAGCGTGTGTGCGTGCGTACCAGAAATTCAGCTCACCAGCCAGCAGTCGCGTGCGGCTTTCGCGTACCAACGCAGAGATACCGCCGGCAATATCCCACCGCTGCTGTGCAGCCGGGACCTCGTTGGCACCGCGTGCAATGCCAGCAAAAGCACAGACGTTGACCGGCGCCTCGATGACCGATTGCGCATACATCCAGCAGCTACTGAGCCAAACGACAATCCAAGACCAACGCATACCGAGCGTGCAATTTTGCGATTGTCAAAACTACACATCCTCGATGCACCGACTGCTTGCACTGATACTGACAGCAACGGCACTGGCTGCCGGCGATACCACACGCAGCATACCCGTCGTGCTGCGCCATGATCTGGAGACTGCCTCCAGCGGTATCGCAACTGAGCCACTGCCGACAATCGCACTCAGCATGGGAAGCCTTGCAGCCGTGGTCTGGCTCAGCGGCACTGACCTGGCAATTCGCTCTGCCGTCAGCGCGGCGCCGCCGGACCGCACACTCGAGACTCTGGCACAGATTGGCAACACAGGCGGCGAGCTTTGGAGCGGTGTTGCTGTAAGCGCCGGTCTTCTCGCCGGTGGTGCAGCTTTCGGCTCGGAACATACCGTCACCAGCGGACGGCAACTCCTGGAGGCATTGGCAGTCGCCGGTGCTATCACAACGACGCTCAAGTACACCATTGGTCGAGCGCGCCCCGATCGCAACCAGGGTGATGGTGACCTGCTCCCATTCCGGTGGGACGATGGTCAGTGGTCGTTTCCGTCGGGGCATGCAACCGTAGCAGGAACGATCGCAGGGATCGCATGGGCACGGAGCCAGTGCTGGCTGCTCCCCGGCGCCGCTACTGCGCTGGCTGTCGTCACAATGGGCGCACGCGTCTATAGCGATCGGCACTGGACAAGCGACGTTCTCGCCGGCGGCACCATCGGCTTTGCCGTTGGATATGCGTTTCGGGAATTCTCAGCCGGGGAGCGCGCTTGGATGTTGGTGCCGAGTCCCCAGGGCATCAGTCTGCGTGCAGCATGGTAAGCAGCGAGCACCTCCTGGGCGAACTCACGCAGGCAGTGCTGCGCATTCTTGCCGATGGTCGGCATGCCGATCGCGTCATCGAGCGCTTGCTGCGCCAGCGACCTCCCCGCGATGAACACCGCCGGTTGATTGCCCAAACCGTCTATGGCGTGGTGCGGCACTATCGGCGTTTGGTTTGGGCACTGAACGAAACCGAGGACCTATCGGCAGAACAAATCAGCCGCTGCATACGTGCCTGGTGGGTGCTCAGCGCCGTGCCGATGGCTCCATCGCTTCGTGCTGGTCTGCCACCGCGACGCACACTACGCCAGCGCTGGGAGCATCCGCCTTCACGGGCAATTCGCTTTTCGTTTCCCGATTGGCTCGACCGCTATGCAGCCGAGCAGTGCGGACGCCGGTGGGAGACAATCGCCGCCGCTTTTGAGCAGGAACCGCGCATCATTCTCCGGACCAACACACTGAAGATTTCGCGCGATGATTTGCTCGGTCGTCTGCGCCAGCAGGGCATTGACGCCGAGCCCCACCCAACCGCACCCGATGCTATCGTGCTCGGTGAATATCGGAACGTCTTCACACTCGAGGAATTCCATGCCGGCATGTTCGAAATGCAGGATGCCGCATCGCAGGAAATCGCACGCTTGCTTGATGTTGCTCCCGGCATGTTCGTCGTGGATGCGTGCGCTGGCAGTGGCGGAAAAACACTTCACCTTGCAGCACTGATGCAGAACCGTGGACGCATTCTTGCGCTCGATACTGCCAACTGGAAGCTCGACGAGCTACGCCGCCGTGCTGCGCGTGCGGATGTGAGCATTATCCAAACGCGCCCGATCACCTCCACAAAAGTTATCAAGCGACTGGCTGGCAGAGCAGAGCGACTCTTGCTCGACTTGCCCTGCAGCGGTTCGGGTGTGTGGCGTCGCAATCCCGATGGCAAGTGGCACCTTACCCCAGAGGACATTCCGCGATTGCAGCAGCTCCAGCGTCAGATTCTGAGCCGCTATCTCCCGATGCTTGCGCCAACAGGGCGAGCATTGATTTGCACCTGCAGCATCTTCCCCGCCGAAGGCGAGCAGCTCTGCCAGTGGCTTGCAGCGCACGGTCGGTGGCACATTCTCCAGCACGGACGATTCGACCCGAGCACCAGCCCCGACCAGGATGGTTTCTTTTGGGCAATCGTGGCACAACAGTGAAACAAAGTCTTGCGGCGTTGTATTATTGTGGCAAGAAAAGCTGCTTCCTGTGTGAACCGACCATGAGCGACGCGCATGCCGTTTCGCAAAAGCAAATACCAAACGCTCGGTGATGAGGCTCTCTACGGGCTGATTGTCAGCGGCAGCGAGCGCGAGCGCAACGATGCGTTCGAAGAACTCTACCGGCGCCACAGCGGGCGGGTGTACCTGTATTGCCTCAAGACGCTGGGCGATCAGGCTGCCGCACGCGATGCCTGCCAGGACACCTTCATCGCATTCTGGCAATCGGCATCGCCCCAACGGCAAATGACAAACCTACGCGGCTACTTGCTCCGGATTGCGCGGAACACCTGCTTGATTGTCAAACGAAGCAGCAACGCACATCCAACGACCGAATTCGACGAAACGATCTACACAGCACTGGCATCCAATCCGCTCGGTGAAGCGGCAATCGAACACAACGAGCTGGCACAGCTCATCTCGATGGCACTGGAGCTATTGCCTGAGCATTACCGCGAGGCAATTGTTCTCCAATGCTACAACAATCTCAGCTATCAGGAGGTCGCCGATATGCTCGACGTTCCATTGAGCACTGCCCGCAATTGGATTGTTCGGGCAAAAGCACAGTTGCGGAAAATTCTCGAGCCGTACTGGGAGGATCGTTCCTCGGCCAGTTCAGACGACCACACACCACCTGTGAAATCAACGCATATCAAGCATCATGAATAGGTACTCGGAGCTCATCTTTCTCTACCTGGATGGACAGACGACGCCGAGCCAGCAGCAGGAGCTGTTCGAGGCGATGAGCCAGAATCCAGACCTGCAGCGCGAGTTTCAACAAGCGCTCGAACTTTACCGCGCCATCGAGGCAGAACGCTTGACAACAGTCGCACCACCGGAGATCAAGGAGGCAGTGTATGCGGCGGTGGGATTGACGCCAGCACCATCGCTGGTTCGGCGATTGATCCCCTACGTGAGCCTGGTTGGCGGCATCGCCACGATCGCCATTGGGTTGACTCTCTGGCGCGGAACCGACAGTCCGCCGGCTGCGCCTGTTGTGACGCCTGCTCGACCGGTCGAGGTTCGCACGCTGGCGGCTGCACCGTCGCACCGCCTTCTGCCCGTCCCCACTATGCCTGCAGCAGCCGACCTCCAGCAACCAACCAGCAGCATCAGCACTAGCGCAGAGCAATCACCGGAGGCTCCGCCGATTGTGTTCGGTCGTGATGAAGAATTTACACTCGACCGCTACACGCCGATCACCGCTGCGTCGCCGATGCAGCGGAATGCTCGGTGGCGTATCGGGATGGTCCATCTGCCGGTGTTCTCAACCAGCACAGGCAACAGTGCACTGCTAACGACCCATCTTTCCTATCGCGGCTCGCTCCTTGCTGCAAGCGGTCCGGCTGCAACGCCACAGAATTATAGCATCACCGCCCTCTATCGCCTCGACGAGAACAACCGAATAGGCCTTGAGTTTCGCCGCGCACCCTACACACTCAACATCGCGCAGCCGAGCGGAACACTCACCACGGTAACGGTCTCGTCGCTGGCGCTGACGTACTCATTCACCGAGCCAGAGGTCCGTATCCTTGGCGGTATGCCATTTGTCCAGCCCTCGATCGGATACACCCAGTATGGTCCGTTGGCGTCGTTCACAGCGGGATTGAGTTTTCCGATAACCAACGACCTTCGCTTCACTGCGGGTCTCGACGGAAGTGCGTTACTCAACTCCCAGCAGGTTGCCTCTGCTGTGAGCGTGGCAATCGGGATCAACGTTGGCTTGCCCATTCGGTAGCAATCGGCGGAGGCGGCAAATGCCGCCCTTTCCGCTCGAGAATACGAAAGCGCGCGGGGAGCGTCGCCCCGTCCACTGGTGCAGCAAACCGTTCCTCCCACTGTGTTTCGTCCAGCGGCGGGAAAAATCGGTCGCACTCGAAGTCTCCCTCGATCTCAGTGGCGTAGATTCGATCGGCAAACGGCAACGCTGCGCGATAGAGCATTTCACCACCGACGACGAAGCATTCGGTCTCGCCGGCTGCAGCAGCGTGTGCCAGCGCGCCTTCGAGCGTCGGCACAGCGTGGCATCCGGGCGGAAGCCCGTCGCTGCGCTGCGTCACCACCAGCGTCGTTCGTCCGGGCAGCGCGCGACCGATTGATTCCGCTGTGCGCCGACCCATGATGATGTGATGCCCCCATGTCACTCGCTTGAATAAGGCAAGATCAGCCGGTATATGCCAGGGGAGTGTGCCGGCGCGACCGATGCCGCGCTGGCGATCATAGGCAACAATGACAGAAACAATCACGGACGCTGACCGGTGCTGATGATGACAAATTCTGTGCGCCGATTCCGGGCGCGGTTTTCTTCGCTTGTGTTTTCGACCATCGGACGCGACTCGCCAAAGCCCACAGCACGCAAGCGACTCCGCTCAACACCCATCTGCACCAGCGCTTCAACGACGGCATCAGCCCGGCGCTGCGACAGGCGCAGGTTGTAGTCCTCCGAACCACGGTCGTCGGTGTGTCCGCGGACCTCGATGCGGAGCTGGGGATGCGTTTTCATCGCCTCGGCAATACGCTCCAACAGTGGCAGCGACTCCGGGCGAATGGTTGCTCTGTCGTAGTCGAATTCGATCGGCATGAACACAATTGTCCCGACCGTATCGAGTGCGGTCATCACGGAACGGTCGTAGTGCGCCATTGCCATCGTCGAGCAGCGCCCGACTTGCAGCCCAAGGCGAACGGTGTGAAGCCCTGGGCAGTCCGGCGGACGATAGCGCACGCGGTAGTACGATCGGAGCGCGCGGTAGATGCGGGCAAAAATGTGCGAAAATTCTCGCACCGAGTAAATGCGGTACATCTGCCCGTGGGTGCCCTGAGCAAGCAAACGCAGCGGTTCTTCTTCAATCCAGCCATAGCCGATTGTGTACACCGTCACGCTGCTATCGAGTGCACGCCGGACTGCTTGCTGGAGCGTCAATGCTGAGGAATTATCCTCACCATCGGTGAAGAGCACAATCACTCGGCGATACTGCGGCGGCGCTTTGCGTAATTGCTCAATCGCAGTTGCAACGGCATCGTATATCGCCGTACCGCCGATCATTTTTCCTGCCATCGGACGGAATGAACCGTACACTGCCGAGTCGGTTGTAATAGGAATTTCCACGGTCGCACGCCCACCGAAAGTGATGATGCTGACAGCATCACCGGGCACGATTTCCTTCAGCACAGCAGCAATAGCCTGCCGCAACCGCACCACGCGCGCTTGGCCCATCGAAGGTGAATGGTCGAGCACGAATGCAACAGCGAAGCGTTCACTCCGCTCTTGACGCAGCTCTTCGACGGTGAAAGAATCCACCACAGTCTGGCGCTCCCGGCAGGAATCGCTTAGCCAGAACCACAGCGAGCGCCAGGGGATTGTCCCACGGTAATGCGGAGGTGCCAGTCCGGTGACAAATCGTCCGGCGGTATCGGTCACGACAACATCGAAGACGATGTGCTCCGGATAGCGCTGATCGTCGAGCTGGCGCGGGATAAGGTCCACGATACAGGATGCCGCCGGTGACGCATCCGGCAAGCGACGATCGAGGTCGGTCGTATCGGTGCTGCGTGTCTGTGCGGCAGGCTCTGTCCAGTCGAGTGCGCGCGCGATCAACGTATCGGCGCTGATTTCGACGGTGGTGTCGATATAGACCGGGCGGTAGTTCGGCGGCGGGCGGAGCTGCTCGATTCGCCTGACCATCGTCTGCGGACAGCCCACGAGCGCAGCAGCAATCGCCACCACCAGCAGACTAATCAGAGGGCGTGTGGAGCTGGAGAATTTCATACACTTCAGCAACCGATCCGACCGGGCACTCGGTAGAGACATCGTTCCGAACAACTGCACGAACAGTTACGGTCGCATCCTCATGACGGAGACGTGCCAGCAGTTCGTCTGGACCAATCAATGCGTAATACTTGAGCGAACGCAGATCGCTTCCGGATTCGAGCACCCAGCAGAGCACCGTTCCCTGCGGTCCGAGCATTGGATTGACTCTCCCCGACAGAACGACAGCATTCGGCGGGACTGGCTGAACCGCTGTCCGGCAGGCGTAACAGCCGAGCGCAAGCGCTCCTGCTGCAAGCAGATGCCAAAACCTCCTGTTGAGCGACAGCATCAATTGAGCCGCGGATACATAGCGTTCCGGCGCTTGCGCCACCGCAGATAAATAGCGATAGCAATCGTCGCTGCAATCAAATACGGCGTGACCAGCATCATGTAGATGCCATCGCGCAGGGCAGTCACAAATCCGGCATTATCGGTTGTTTCAACGGCTGACTTACACATGGCGCACTGCGCGGCGGCACTCGCTGCCGTGACTATCAGAGTAAGCAGCGTTTTCCCCAGCATCCGCTTCATGGCGCTACGATTGAATGACTACCGAAAATCGCCGTTCCTTCCGGCAGGAATGCAATGGTCATCACCACCAAAAACAGCAGCGGTGCAATGACTGCATAGATCAAGCTGAGCCGCTCATAGCCTAAGTGCATGAACACTGCCATGATCATGCCCGCTTTCATCAGAGCAACGACCACCAATAGGATCGCCTTCCAGGGGGCGGGCACGTGCACCACATCAATAAAGTATGCCAGTGCACTCAGGATAAACAGCCAGACCCAGACAACCAGGTATTTGCGAATCGGAACGTGTGTGCCTTCAGCCATAGCGTCGCTTTAGAACAGGTAGAACATCGTGAAAATGAACACCCAAATCAGGTCCACAAAGTGCCAGTAGAGCCCTGCAATTTCGACAAGCTGATAGGAACCACGGCGATCGAGCGTTCCGTTGGCAACCATGCGCGCAACGATTGCCAGATAGATCACACCGCTGAGGACGTGCATGCCGTGGAAGCCAGTCAGCGTGAAAAAGTAAGCGCCGAATTGCGGCGGTCCGTACGGATTCCACCACGGGCGAGTGCCGTGAGTAATCAGGTGTGTCCACTCGTACACCTGACATCCGACGAAGATCAAGCCCAGCAGCATCGTGAGCACAAGAAAAAGCACGGTGCGTTTTTTATTGCGCTCGTAGGCATTGGCAACTGCCAGCGCCATCGTCCCGCTGGAACTGACCAGAATGAACGTCATGATTGCAATCAGGAGCAACGGGATTTCCTTGCCGCCGATATGGAGCGCGAACACGTGTGCTGGATTTGCCCACGTGCCGATGCTCACCCGCGTAAAGCCATAGCTCACCAGCAAGCTGCCAAAGGTGAGCGCATCAACGACGATGAACACCCACATCATCACCTTCTGCCAGCTGGCACGGAATGGCGAGCGAAGCGTGTAGTCGTGAAATTCCTGTTGGAGCGAAAGTTCTGCTGTTGCCATTGCGCTAAACGCGATAGTTCAACCTTAGAGCGATGTCCACACAAACAGAGCGACAATCCAGAGCCACACGGCATCTACGAAATGCCAGTAGGTAGCCGTCATGCCAACGGCACGACGCAGACGTTGATAGCTGCTGCGATGGCGAAGGTGATACCAGCACCGCAGCAGTGCACCTAAACCACCGAGCACGTGCAGACCGTGGACGACCGTGAGCACGTAGAAAAAGCTGCTATGGGGGTTCGTCGTCAGAAACAGTCCTTGACTGGCAAGAACCTGCCAGGTTACAAGCTGGGAGAACAGAAATACCACACCAACACCGAACGACGCCCAGAGCCAGAGAACAAAACGCTGATCTTTTCGCTCGACACTGCGGCGCGCAAGCACCAGGACAGCGCTATTGGCAAGCAGCAGCAGTGTGCTCAGCCACACCGTCAGCGGCAAGGCAAACGCCAAGCGTTCCCCACCGATACGAACAACGTAGGCACTCGAGAGTGCGGCAAACAGTACTGTCAGCGTACCCAGCCCCAGCCAGGTACCGAACTGCCAGCTCGGTACAGCCAGCGACTGGGGATCATCGCCAGTGCCATCGAACCACCATCCGTTTCCACCGGGCGGCGGCGGAAGCTGCGTTCGGCGTCGCTGCGGTTTATCAAGCGTGGTGACCATTGCCAGCGCCGTTGGTGTATCCGTGACCATTAACTGCGACTGCTGCGCGATGATGTTCACCGCTTGGCTCAACCTCGACCGGTACCGTCTGCGGCACAAAATCTGCCGATGCGCCGGGGACGCTGTAGTCGTATGGCCAGCGATGTACCTGGGGTAAGGTCGGTCCCCAGTTACCGTGTGGCGGTGGTGTGGGCGCTTGCCATTCGAGTGTTGTCGCCTGCCATGGATTGTCGGGTGCCTTCTTGCCCCGTAGCCACGCTGCCAGGAAATTGACCGTGAAGATAAGCTGTGCAGCTCCGACGATGAGTGCGCTGATGGTGATGATCATTTGCAGCGTGTGCATGTCGGGTGGTAAGAACTGGTAACTGTCGTAACTGTAGTAGCGACGCGGCATCCCCATAAAGCCAAGGTAGTGCATCGTCCAGAACACGCCGTAGGAGCCGACGAACGTGAGCCAGAAATGCACTTTCCCCCAGCGCTCGTTCATCATTTTGCCCGTCATTTTCGGGAACCAGTAATAGATGCCGGCAAAGATGCCGAATACCGAACTCAAGCCCATGACAACATGGAAATGCGCCACCACAAAGTAGGTGTCGTGCAGCGGAATATCCAGCGCGGAGTTGCCCAGAAATAGCCCTGTGAGCCCACCGGTGACAAAGGTCGAGATAAAACCAATGGCAAACAGCATCGGCGTTGTAAAGCGGATTTTACCTTTCCAGAGCGTTCCGAGCCAGTTGAATGTCTTGATTGCCGATGGCACCGCGATAATCAGCGTTGTAATGACGAATGCAAATCCCAACCACGGGTTCATCCCGCTGACGAACATGTGATGACCCCAGACGATGAAGCTCAAAAAGCCGATCGCAATGATCGAAGCGACCATGACCTTGTAGCCAAAAATTGGCTTCCGCGCGCCGTTAGAGAGTATCTCGGAGGTAATGCCCATTGCCGGCAGGATCAGGATGTACACTTCCGGATGTCCCAGGAACCAGAACAGGTGCTGCCACAGCAGGGGGCTACCGCCATCACGCACGATGTGCTCGCCACCGACGACCAAGTGTGGCAAGAAAAAGCTTGTTCCCAAATGCCGATCCAGCAGCAGAAGCACTGCGCCGGCAAACAGCGCCGGGAAGGCAAACAAACCCAGCATCGCCGCCACGATGATGCCCCACACCGTCAGCGGCATGCGCATCAGGGTCATGCCTTTGGCGCGCATGTTCAGCGCTGTCGTGACGTAGTTCAAGCTGCCCATCGTCGAGGCAACGATAAACAGCGCAATGGCAATAAGCCACAGGTCTTGCCCCAAGCCAGAGCCGGGCGTTGCTTTTTCCAGTGCACTCAGCGGTGGATATGACGTCCACCCTGCCGATGCTGCACCGGTTGATACAAACAGCGATGCCGTGATGACAACGCACGAAAGGAAGTAGAACCAGTAGCTGAGCATATTCAGAAATGGGAACGCCATATCTCGCGCCCCCACCTGCAGCGGAATCAGAAAGTTGCCGAAGCCACCGGTCAGAATTGCTGTCAGCAGGAAAAACACCATGATCGTGCCGTGCATGGTCACCAGCATGTAATAGCCCGGAGTCTGGAGTGTGCCGCTTTCCATATTAGTCGGCATCAGAAAGCGGAGGAAGGGCAGGTTGTGCTCCGGCCAGGCAAGCTGTATGCGGAATATCCACGACATCACCATGCCGATAAAGCCCATCACAAGCGCTGTGATCATGTACTGCATGGCGATGACTTTGTGGTCCTGGCTAAAAACATACTTTGTCCAGAAACTCTGCGGCTCGTGATGGTGCGCATCAACAGCCGCTTCTGCATGGGCGATGGGTTGTTCCATTGCTCAGATGCTGAAATGGTGATGTTACTCAGATTGCGCGATGGGTGTTTGCTGGCTTAGCCACTGGTTGAACTGATCGGGTGATTCGATCACTAACACACCACGCATGATGTAGTGACCGACACCGCACAGCTCTGCACAGGGAATTTCGAATGTGCCGGATTGAGTCGGCGTAAACCACAGCCGCGTGGTCATGCCCGGCACAACATCCATTTTCATCCGAAAGTGCGGTAGAAAGAAGCTGTGCAGTACATCTTTCGAGTGGAGAAGCACCGAGATCGGCTTGCCGTATGGCACGTGCATTTCTGCTGTGAAAATGTCGTCCTTGCCGTAGGGGTCGTTGGGGTCGAGTCCATAGGGATTGTCCTCGCTGATAAATCGCGTCTCAACCTTTCCCATACGCCCGTCGGCACCGGGGTAATGGAACGTCCAGCGAAACTGCTCTGCCCAAACCTCAACGGTGAACGCATCGGCAGGTGGTGGGCTTTGAATCTTCGTCCAGAGCGTCGTACCGCCACCAACCAAAATCACCAGCGCCAGAGCGACAGTCACCGCTGCTGACACTTCAAAGCGTGTGTTGTGCGTAATGTAGGACGCACGCGCCTGCGCCTGCTCACGATACCGCCAGACAAAGAACGCTAACACAACGTGCACTGCGATAAACACAATGCCGGTCAGCAGCAGGGTGATCATGAACAGGTTATCAATCTCGGCACCCTGCACGGAAGCCAACGGCGGGAACCACCAGGTTTTGTTGGCAACGGTATAGGACGCTATCAGCGTGAACACAAGGAGGAACGCTGCATACAAGAATGCTTGTCCGGAGGACTTCTTCATGGAGCGTAAGCAAATGTGCAACAGCTATTCATGGACGGTCTGCCGGTCAATCGGCAACGTTTATCTGCTGCGCTGTCGGTGCGCGGCAGAGCGAAAATACCAATTCACATGCCAATCTCACGCCAATAACATTGCAGCCTACTTTTTCTTATTCTTGCCGCGGGCTGCTCTAACTTTTCGAACATCGTCAACGGTGACAACTGTTCCCGGGTTCCCCCACGAGTTGTACACGTAGGTTATCACCGCTGCAATGTCTTCGTCCTTGTAGGTGCTCGGCAGTGGATTCATCACGCCATTGTACTTTTTGCCGTTGACGGTAATGGCGCCTTTGAGACCGTAGATGACCGACTCGATGACTTTCTCTTTGGGCTGATTTTTGATCCAGTCGGACTTTGCCAACGGCGGATAAATGGTCGAAAGTCCTTGTCCGTTGGCTTGGTGGCAGGTGCTGCAATAACCTTTGTACACCTTTGCACCGCGATCCATCGTGGCTTTATCGGCGCCCGCGGAGGCAGCGGTAAGCGTCAGCACGGTGAAGGCTGCAACAATACCGGCAAAAGTAGAGGGTTTCATTGTGGATATGTGGTGAGGTTGAACATGATTGAAAAACTAGCGGCGAACCACAAGGTCTGCGCGAAGCTCGCCGTGTCGTTTGCTTCGGAAGAATACGATGCAGCGATCGCCGGGTCGGAGCGTGCGCCGCACGTGGTAGAGCATCAGGTGAAGACTACGTGGTTTGAGAACCACAGTTCCCCGTGCGGGGATGATCAGCTCGGCAACAGGACGCATACCCATAGTGCCATCGCTGTTGCGGATGGTTGTATGAATTTCGAGGTGCTCGGCGCAGTCAGCACTCACCGCAACGATAGTATCCGGCTGCGGCGAGGGATTCTGGATCGTGACAAACGCACCGGTGATGGCGCCACTATCGGCGCTATAGACCCACCCACCGCGGAACTGCGTCTTCTGTGACGGCTGCGCCAGCAGTGGATACACCAAACACATAACACCAACCAGCAATCGTATCATGGAGAGCGTGCGTACTGTTTGACAAGTTCAGCATAAGCTGCATCATCGAGCGAACTGCCCTCGCGGCGGTCGCGGACGATGCCCCGCTTATCGAGGAGAAAAACAGCGTCGGTATGGTCAACAAAGTACACCTCTTCGCCGCTGGGCAATCGCTCGGTGTAGCTTTTTCGGGCGATGACACCGAACGCCTCTTGAACACGCTCGACATTGGCAATCGTTCCGCTCAGCAGCAACCACCGCTGCCGGGGTATCTGCCACACCTCGGCGTACTGGCGAAGAGCCTCGAGTGTATCGCGGGCAGGATCGAGCGTCACCGTTGCAAAGACAACGTTTGTATCCTCGCCGATGCGTTGCCACACATCGAGCAATTGCCCGATCGTCATCCGGCAAATGTCGGGGCAGTGGGTGTAGATAAAGCTCACCACGACCACTTTACCCCGAAGGCCCGCCGGGAATGAATAGGTGCGCCCATTGGTGGCAACCAGCGGACTACTGCTCGGCAGCGATCCAGTCTCACAGCCAAGCAGCAGCCCACCGGTCAGCAATGTGAGAACCCGCACCCACCTTCGACCCATCACGGTTCGGCAGGTGCTTGGAGGTCTTCGTCCATCTGGTTTGCGGGGGCAGGATTGTGCGGCTCGTACCCTGGAGCAGAGCTGAACGTCCCCCGCAGAACGTCTCGGACCATCGGTGTGTAGGCGACGGCAATCAAGAGCACAGCAGCAACCAGCCAGGGGCGGAAGTTCGCCACAGCCCCTGCTGGTTCATCGTGGTATGCCTCCGAAAGCGGAAACTCTGCCATTGCCTCAGCGCGACGCCGACTGAGCACTGTGCCAAAGAACACCGCAAAGTATGCAATCATTGCCAGCGTCATAATAACGCCGCCGATCATGGTTACAGTCACATAGAGCTTCCACTCGGGATGATAAAACGGGCTATCGGGGTTGAGGTACGACATGCCCAGATTCGATCGTCGTGGCTCGCCGTGCAGCCCGCCGCGCATCATCCCCCACGAAAAAATGAACACACCAACCAACCACAGATACGGCACCGCAACAGCCAGTCGCTTGAGCCGAAGCTCTTTCCCGCTGTAGGTTGAAACCAAATGCAAGCTCATCCCTAAAAACGCCAGCAGCACCGGTCCTGCCACGGTCAAATGGAAGTGCCCCGGTATCCAACTGGTGTTGTGAACGACGATGTTCATGTTGTACGAGGCGTTGACAATCCCCGAAATGCCGCCCATGATGAAGATGATGAGCCCTGCGATCAGGTACGAGAAGAGCCACGACTCGGTGCGGAAGAACGGCTGCTTGAACATCCAGTCGAACAGACCCCGTGCACCGCGCTGCCGCGCGCCATATTCCAGCGATGCTGCCAGCGTAAATGCCGTTATCAAACTCGGCAGCGCAACGGCAAACGTCAGCACCGCGTGGAGCAGTTTTGCACTCGAGCTAATCACTGGCTCGGTGTATTGATGGTGCGCACCAACGGGGATGGAAAACAGAATCAGCAACATGAACACCAGACGTCCGACCTTATCCGAGTAGAGCTTTCCACCTGCCAGGCGTGGCAGCATGGTGTAGTACATCGTGTATGCCGGCAGCAGCCAGAAGTACACCAGCGGATGCCCGAAAAACCAGAAGAGCATCCGTGCCAACGGAACGTTGACTTCCTGCGTCCAGCCCAGCGACCATGGAATCAACAGCACCACCACCTCGATGGCAACAGCAAGGGTGGCAATCAGCCACACGATAAACGTGGCAAAGACGCCCACCACCGCAAGCGGTGTCTTCTGGTTAGGATGCTCACGACGCCAGCGCCGGTACAGCGGTATCCAGTTGAAAAATGCAATCCATGAACCAACAATGAGCAGCGCTGCTCCAATGTAGAACAGTGGATGAGCAAGCAGCGGTGGGTAAAATGTGTAGAGCACCGATGCCTTGCCTGCCAGAATTGCCCAGGCTGCCATGAGTGTACCAGCAATCATTGTGATGGCCGATACCCACGCCCACCGCAACGGCAATTGCATGCCGAGCGCATAGGGAACCAGCGCATTCCCAAATGCAACAGCAAAGAAAGTGGTGAACACTATCGCATTGACGACGCCATGGAGGGTGAGTGCCTGGTAGTACTCCCACCCACCGAACTCGGCTGCTTGAATGACGCCGGCACGAAACAAAACCTGCAGCAGCCCTGCATAAATGCCCAGAACCAGCAACACGGCCGGCAAGATTATCTCCAACAGTACCAGCCGACGCGCTCCTGCTTCGACGGGAAGCTTGATCACTCCGTTCATTGTTCCTCCTCTGGTTGAGATGTAACGACAATCGTTCCAGCCATCAAGTGGTGTGCTGTCCCGCAGTATTCATGGCACAGCACACGGTAGGTTCCTTCGCGATCGAACTTGACACGCTGATAAGTCACTGCCCCGGGCACTGCCATCAAATTGATGTTGGTTCCCTCGACGTAGTAGCCGTGCACCACATCGGCTGAGCTGAGATAGAGATCAAGTTCGGCACCCGGGGGAACTGTAATCTCCGGTGGATCGAACATCCACATGCGTGCGACGGTATGCGCTTCGTAGCGCAAGGGTTGATCGGCTGTTTTGAATGGAGCTTTGCCTTCGGTGAAGGGCGCTCGATCAGTGACGCATGTCGGCAGGTCAATACCGTAGCTCGTCGCGGCAATCATGATCGCACCAAAAAAGACCAGCAGCAGCAGCACTGCTGTCGCCATCACAACTTTTTCGATCCGGTCCATGACTACCTCCGTCCCAACAGTTCGACATACATCGCAAACCACAGCATGGCGTAGAACACCACCAACGCAGCAAAGAACGCAATCGCACCTTTCGGCACAAAGCGTTCATCGAATGCACGTTCGTCCATAGCGCAACCCATACAATTTGTGGAACAGTGTTTGGTGCAACAGCGGGCACCACTGCAAAAATATGGAGCTGAGGCTCTTATTTTCCGCGATTAGATGCTCTCGATGCTTTTGCGGTTCAAAAAAGCAAGGCGCCCGACTTCGAAGCCGAGCGCCCCGCTGCTGGTATGGGTGGGAGGAACTTGCGGCGCTTAGACTCAACACACACAAAGTTGTTCCCACCGAGCAGCGGAGTGCCGCCAGAAGCGACACTCCGCCTGCAGTCGGAGCCACAAGAGCTCCGGGGTGGGAGACACGTTCTACTCCTACTGCCGAATGAAGCTCAAAACTCGGCGCGCACTGGTGGCGAAGACTAACTCGACCAGGTACACTCCGCGCGGTAGAGTACCGACATCAATTGCATATCTGCCTGCGCTCTGCTCTACTGTGCCGCTCAGGATAGCCTCTCCCTGCAGCGTGTACACTTTCCACCTGAGCAATGCACCATCGGCTTGATCGGCGACAACCCACAGAGTCGTCGAGACGGGATTGGGGTAGAGGTAAGCTGTCTGGAGCGAAGCATCGTCTTCAGCTGTGCTGACCCCCATCGGAGCATACTGTCGCGCAACCTGTCCCCGGCATTCGCCGTTCGGATGCAGCGCTGTGTGAACGTTGACGTACACGCTGTCGCGGAAAAATAAACCGACCGTCGCATCATCAAGGGGTGGCATATCATCGCGATCCCAATAACCCGACGCCGATGCTCCTGCCATCGCAATTGCACGGAACGACCCGCTCACGTCGTAAAGCACATCACCATTTTCGGCGCGTTTGCCTTTGTGGAAATGAACCGCCTGTGGAATGGCGCCATTGAGCAGAAACTCGTAATGGAGGGTGCTTCCAGACCGATCAATCGAGACAACGCCTGTGCCGCGAGCAATGGTCGTTACCGGCGGTACCTGTTGCTCTCCATCAAACGATACCACAAAACCCTCCCGCAACAGTCGCCACACCTGACCGCGTATTTCGCCATTGGGGTTGCTTGCCGTGTGAACATTGACATAGACTTGACCTTTGAGCATTGCCTCAATGAGTGCCGTAGTCACCGAGCTGCTCGACCCGCGAATCCAACCATTTTGTTGGACACTGGCACTCAAATCAAGCAACACATCTCCGCTTGCTCCTACACTCCCACGATGAAGATGTACGCCGGTTACCATACTGCTCAATCCTGTTGCGAAGATGTCCCAGTAGAGCGTATCGTAGCGGGTGCTCAACCAGAATTTCCCGACGCCACGAGCAGTGGTTGTCACCGAGGGTACCTGTTGCAGACCATCGAGCCAAACCTCAAAGGCGAGCTGGCTGTGGGCAGTCGCATTCAATTGTCCGCGTAGCTCTCCATTGGGATAGGCACTGGTATGAATGTTGAGGTACACCTGGCCACTAAGCAAAGCCTCCACAAAGCTTGTTGCATCAACCTCCCCGACGATTGTGTTGCCCTGGATAAAACTGGAAAGATCGGCAACGACTTCGCCATTAGTTCCCGTAGCTCCGCGATGCAAATGGGCAGCCGTTACCGTTGCTGTTCCGGTGAACACTGCCCAGATGCGGAGCCGCTTTCCATCTTGCCGGAGCGTTGCGACTACCAGACCACTGGCATCGGTCATCACAGGCGGTACCTGCGCTGTACCGCTGAGCATCGCTGATAGCTGCACATCCGTTTCTGCTTCCAGTTGCCCTCGGATTTCTCCCCCGGGATTGAGCGCTGTATGCACCGCGACGTATAGCTCACCGCTGAGTCCTGCTGCAATCACTGCCGGAGGAATGCTGCTCAGCTTCATCGCAGCAGAAACGACGTTGCCCTGAAGCCAGGAGGTCATGTCCAGGACGACATCACCATTTTCGCCCTGGCGCCCACGATGCACGTGGATACCGGTAACCGCACCGGTCAAGCCTGTGACTGTGCCGGTGATGAAGGCACTATCGGTTTGGAAATTCAGCAGCACGGCGACAAGCCCCTGCGCCTGTGTTTGCACTGCTGGCACAACCTTGCTGCCGCTGAGTTTTGAAACCAGCAGCACTTGCGAACTCAGATTGGCTTCAGCTGATGATGAAGCCCACGCGGCATGGCATACCACCACACCAACGGTCAAAGCCAGAAAACCTCGACGCATACCAACCTCCAACAGTTGAGTGAAACATGACGCCTATACCTACGGAGGCTGGTGCGACTTGGATTTTTGATTGTTGAGTCTCGGGATGCTCGTGTTAGCGTGTTCCCCGTTCAGTAAAGCGGGACTGTGGCGATTGTAGCCTCCCGATAAGCACCATGTTCGACAGGGTTGGTGCTGGGCTACCGCCGCGCGGCTCAATCGTCACAGCAAATGCATCAGCCGTGTTGATTGTTTTCATCGGATATACCAGGCGCAGCGAATCCGGACTAAACACTCCCGCATCAACGGGCTTTCCATTGACTAGCGCCCAGAGCTGATAATCCTGATGCGCTGCCAGGGGAGCAACCACCGGCAGGGCAATAAACAGCTTTCCGCTTGCGGTGTCCCAGCACACCGACGCACGCGCCGTGGGTTGCTTGGCGGTACCCTTGAGCGGTACCACTACTGCCTTACCCCACATCACGCGCGCAAAGTCCCGGACGTTCGAAAGCTGCATCTGAAGTGAGCCGACAGCCTCGGCGTATCGCTCGCGAAGCTGTTCAAGTTCTGATGCCTGCTGCGTGCTCAGTGCTGATAGACGCTCAAGCCAGATACCACCAGCAATCACGAGCACCAGTTCGGCAACTGCAAGAGCACCGATTATCCGAAGCCACCGCTGGGACACGACTGGTGCCGTCGGTGCCTGCGCTCGTTTGGGCACCGATACGCTCGACTGGGCGATCGTTTCCCAAATCTGCTCGCGCAGTCCCGCCGGTGGTTCAACGGCATGGAGCTGCGCGAAGCGCTCCAGAGCCTCCTCCACGCGAGCAAGTTCGGCTCGAAGCTCAGGGGAATGCCGTAGTGCTTCCTCGAATTGCTCCCGGTGCTGTGCATCCAGAAGCCCGAGCACGTAATCTTCAACCATACCAGATTCAATCATCTCGCGTACAGTCATAACTCGTTTCGCAGCATGTGACGAAGGTGGGCAATCGCGGCACGAAGACGCGTTTTCACTGTACCCAATGGAATACCTAACTCGTCGGCAATCTCAGTATGCGTATAGCCCGCGTAGTAGGCTAATTCCAGGACACGGCGGCAATCGCAGTCGAGTGCATCGAGTAATTCACGCACTCCAATGCTGTCAACCTCCGGCGCAACGCTCCATCGCTCGTGCTCATATACGTAACTGGGCAGCTCTTCGGTTTTCTGCTGCTGTTGGTAGCGGTGCGATCGAAGGTAATCAATGGCAGTATTGCGAACGATGTTGAGCATCCACGTAAAGATGCTTCCCCGTGCGGAGTCGTACGAATCGAGTGATTGCCAAATCTTGACGAAGCTGTCTTGCAATAGGTCCCTGGCGGTTTCACGATCACCAACGATGCGTTGCAGAATACCCAGCAACGTCCCCGCATAGCGATCGTAGAGTTCCTCAAAAAATCTGCGATCGCGCTGCTCGATCTGCTCACGCGTAAACGTAAATGGCTGGCTGTATTTTTTGCGTCGCCGCATGCGTGGATCTTTTGTACGCCGTTCTAAAATAGCCCACCGCAATATACCACTACCGCACCACCACGATCGGTATGACGGCATGCTGTCCGCTTTGAGGCTGATCCAGCCGCAGGTAGTAAACTCCGCTTGCAAGCGGCACAAGCGGTTCTTCGTGGCGTCCTTCGACCGCAAACTGCCAGCGACGGACTAGTTGCCCCTGCGCTGCATAGAGCGTGCAACCGACAATCTGCCGTTGTGCCGATTCTGCCACGAGCGTAGCGATGCCGCCCTCCGCCGTTGGATTGGGCAAGACCCACAACCGAAGATCCCCAACCAGCACCACTTTCATCCACGCAACGCACGCGCTCAGGACCACCATTCCATCGTCGTGCTCAATTGTGTAGGGCTTCGGCGTTTCAGCCCACGAGCGCGAAAAGTGTAATTCCGAGCGAAGCGGCGGAGACTGCAGCCCCACAAACCACAGGTATGCCAGTGTATCGGTTGCACCCAGCATCTGCCCTCCCTGACGGGGAACGCGCACGCGGACGGTGCCCAGCTCTGCCTCGATCGGCAGCACAGTTCCCTTGGCTTCTGCACCGACTGGTTCCAGCACAAATGGATCGAATGTCACCGCAAAACCAATAGCCGACGGATACGCCCGCCACAACGCATCGTCGCTGCTATCACGTGTGGAAAGCAATACCGGCACACGCACGGTATCACCCACCAAGCCTGTATGGGCGCGTATCGAAAGCCGACCCCAGTAGTGCTCCTCCCGGACGGTTGCGCGAAGCTCGATCCCAATAGTATCGCTGCAGACCGATCGCTCGACCAGATACACCGTGCTTCGGTAATTTCCAACCGACCGCGGTGTGAGCGTAAAATCAAGGACCTGCTGCTCGCCGGGTGCAACACTGAGCGGCAGTGGTGTCTGTAGCTGCACCTCCCCATCGCCAACCGACGGGATTACCCACATGCCAACAATCGTCCGCGGTATCGAACCGGGATTACGCACCACCACTTGACCGCCGACGGTGCTCTGCTGCATAACCGCATCCCAGGTCAGCGTTACCGGTGCATACGCCAACCGCGGACGCACGACCGTGTACTCGACGACCGTTGTCAGTTGCTGCGGGCACACGCTGCTTTCCCACTGAAAGCGATCCACTGCCGGCAGACCAACTGGTGCATTCGAAGGATCAAACTCGAGCACAACCGATGCTGAATCATTCGGCTCGACGGCAATGCGCCATGCCTGTGTCGGTATTGTCCAGGCGGGTATTGCCGGGGTTCGGCGCAGCTCGAGTGTATCCGCCAGCATGCCACGCGCATGAATGGTCACCACTACCTGCTGCACGGGCGAACACGGTTCCAGCACGCCAAGCTCACTGCGAGCTGGTTCAAGTGTGCTCGACACCTGTACGAACTGCCCTCTCATCGGCACGCGCTGCGGCGTATTCCACGCCGTCGGACATTCGATGACCAGATCGGCTGTATGCATTCCTTCCTGCGTCGGTGCGTACTCAACCTCGATGCGAACACGGTCACCCGGACGGAGCACAATGGGCAGCGGGGGTGATACAACCACAAACGGTGCATCGGCTGGCTCGATGCGCACCGCCGTGACCGTATCGGTTTGCGTTCCGGTGTTCGCCAGCTCAAGACTGGTGCGTTCGCGTCGCGGCTGGCACCGCTGCGCTGAAAACACCAGTTCTGTGGCATCAAGCTCGACGCGGTGGAACTCCAGTGGCTCGATCCGGCAGTACACGGGAATACAGACCTCGTCGGTGCATAGCGAATCGGCTGCAACGCAGATGCGTCCATTGAGCACTGCCGGTGTCGTTGCTGCACTGACCTCAAGCCAGAGCGTATCGTGTTGTTGCGGTTGCAGTGTCCGTGGTACAGTCGGCGTGCGGATCTGCCATTGCACATCGGGAGGATCGAGCGTAATCCGCACAACACGCGCCGGCGCACTTCCACTCGATCGCAGCAGAATCGGGACACGGCGTTGCTGACCAACCGTCAGCGACAGGCGAATTTGCGATGAATCCAGGTCCAGCAGTGTTGTTTCCGCTCGCCCACGCAACGCAATGGTATCGGCAAGACCGCACGGTTCAATCGCCAGTGTCAGGTAACCGGTCCACGCGCCCGCCACAGTTGGTGCAAACGATACTCCAAGCTGCGTGCGTGCCGTTGGCGCAAGCGTTACCGTTCCACTGGGAGCAAGCGTGAAAGGCTGGGTAACTGTTGCTGTCAGTTCGATAGTTGGACTGCCCGTATTGACGACCTCGGCGAAAAGGACGCGCGATTGCTGCCCAGCGCAGAGTGTGCCAAAATCGAGCACTGCTGGCGTCCGCTGCCAGCTCGGACGAACCGAACCATACGACAGTACCACGCGCAACGGACGAGCAACGTTGCGCACCAGCGTGCGGTCGTTGTGGTCGAGAACCAGCATTGCCGTACCACTACCATAGCCATCGTAGCGCACGTGCACCCAGAGCGATTCCCCTGGCGGTACAACGATCGGAAGATTGCCTCGGCTGGTCCCCACAATTGCCAGCGGCACGCCGATCGGCTCGATCCCCATCGCGCCAATGACCAGGTCGCTATTGCCGGTGTTGGTCACAAGAACTGAATCAAGGTGCGCAGCATTGCACACACTATTCCAGACCGGTGCCTGGGCATTGATGATCGGCGACCGCGCATACACGCGCAGCGTGACAGTGGTATCACGGCTGCATGGCTCGGTTCGAATCCGTAGCCGCATGGCATACCACCCCGTATCAGGCGGCACAAAACTGAACCGCAGCGTGTTTCCTCCCGCAGGAACCTGGAGAGGCAGCGCCGTCTCGAGCAAAAACGTCGAGCCGCCCAGGCGCGTGACTGTACTAACTTGCCCATTGATAGTGGAACGATTGTCAACAAAAACCGACAGGTGTGCGACCTCACCTGCTGGCACACCGACCACCTCGACCAGCGTATCGGCAACCGTCACGGGCTGACTAATGCGTTCCCCGTTCAACAGGACCGTCAGGTTCGTACCGCTACTAAAGACCGCCGTCAATACGGCTGAATGCCTGCCATCGCTCGACGGTTGAAATCGCACCACCACCATGAGCGAATCGCAGGGTGGTATTGCTGCCGGTTGTGTCGCCGGCTGCACGATGCTGTAGGCAGCAGCACCCGAACCGGTAATTGTCAGCTGGAAACTGGTTGCATTCCACGAACGATTGCGGATATAGACCGTATCGTAGCGAAGCACAGGCTGGCAATTCCAGCCATAATCCAGCATGGTTTTGCTCGCACTGCGCTGCTCTTTTGCGTAGCGATAGACACCTTGCCCCACAACAAAGCCGGTGGTGTCGGTGATCATCCAGATGTCATCGAGATCACCGTCGGTGCCGCAGCCTCGGTACTGCCAGTTTTGTCCGGCATCGCTGGTGTACCAAACGTGCCGGGCATATCCACAAATCCAGCCACGCTGGGAATCGTGCAGGAACGCGCCGAACATTGGCGTTCCGGTCGAAAAGCTTCGCCAGGTTTGTCCGCCATCGGTACTGAATCGCCCACCGCCGCCGCTGCCCTGCCCGCTGCAGTTGCTCCCTGCCCAGGGGATAAGAAACGACGTGCCGCTGCGCGCGATTTCTTCGTTCCAGTAGTTCGGTCCCGTTGCTGCCGCTACGCTCCAGCTACTGCCGCCGTCGGTGGTTTGCCAGAGCAATCCGCTACTGACAGCATAGCCGCTGCCATCAGCCTGCAGCAACGCATCGGTCAAGCCGCTGGCGGATTGATTGCCCTGAAACAGCGACCACGTCTGACCGCCATTGGTTGTGCGGAAAAAGTTCTGCGCACCGACACACCCTCCACCGAGGACAACCCCCGTTGTCGCCGAGATAAAGTAGCAGCCCCACGGAGCTTCGCTGGGGAAGGTTGGCGTGATGTCGGTCCACGTTGCACCCCCATCGGTTGACCGAAAGACACCGCACGGTCCTGAGCAATAGCCGTTGAGCGCATCGGTAAAGTGCACCGATTCGAGATGACCTCCCGCGCGTCCGTTGAATGGAACGACGCTACCTTGCCAGCTCGAGCCGCCGTCGGTTGTCCGAAGAACGTAGCCATTGAAACCACACACCCAGCCGTACTGCGGATTGGAGGGCAAAAAGAACACGTCCAGGTAATACCCTTGCGCGTACTGCCCGGGTAGCGGAACACGCTCCCACACCTGCGCCGGTGCGACCGTCCACCCCAGCACGACCAGCAGCGCGATACCGATTGTGCGGTGAATTGTCATCGGTGCTGCCCAAAGTTGTGGCTACGCAAGCGAAGCTACGGATTTTTTTGGTTATCACCAAATTCGCTGGCAGCAATGGACCCGGCTGCACCGTCCTCAAACCCGGAGCAGGTAGAGCGCCTCCATTGCCAGAACGTTTGCCAGCGGTGTTCGACGCAGCGCCGACGGTAGCCGCAGCGACGGTAAGCCAAACTTGTAGCGAAAGACCGGTCGTAGCAGGTACAGATGCGTCGCGACGATACTCAAGCCTGCTGCTGCCACGGCTCGCTCAAACCGTCCAACCGTCAACCGAATGCTCCGCAAGCGGCACACTTCGTGGCGATCCGCCGAGCGCTTGCTGCTATTGACCACAGCGGCAAACAGTGGCGCCGGCAGCAGATGGACCCACGGCAGCCACCCCAGCCAGGTCTGGAGCAAGTGCTGGTGCCCGCCGAACGGCGAGTAGTAGGGCGGAAATGTAACCAGTGCTGAGCCGCCTGGGCGCAGCAGACTTCGCACAACCGTCATCGCACGGGCTGTATCGTCGAGATGCTCGATGACATCACGCATGAGAACCAGATCAAACCCATGGCGCCACTCGTCTGGGATCGGCTCGCCGAGAAGGTCCTGCTGGTACAACTGGAGCGGCAACCGGCAGTGGCTGGCAATACGGCTCCCCACTTCGACACGGTAGGCGGAAATATCGGCGCCCACCGCCAACGCCGCACCCGCACGCGCACAGGCTCCAAGAACACCTGCTTCGCCGCAACCGAATTCAAACACACGCATCCCCGGTGCAAAGGCTCCGTGCTGTTGCAAAAACGGGACCAGCACCTGCTCCCCGAGCAAGTACTGATACCGCCAGTAGTAGCGCTCGTGGGGCGCAAGCTGGCGCGATTGCTCGACGATTGCGACTGGGTCCACTGCGTGTGCTGCCGGCGAGGATCGTTCAACCGGTGGCAAAAATAGGCGCCGCTGCTCCCGTAGTTTCGCAGCGTGACGACTGTTTGCTCGTGGAGTTTGCGACTATGTCCTCTGCAACGACAACCCTGCACCAGCGAACCAGCCTTGCCGGTATGCTCGTGGCAATCGGGATTGTCTTCGGTGATATTGGCACCTCGCCGCTCTACACCATCAGTGCCATCGTTGGCAATCGTCCGATTGACGCAATGCTGGCGTACGGTGCACTGTCGGCAGTGGTATGGACGCTCACGTTTTTGACGACTCTCAAGTACATCGTCATCACGCTCAGAGCCGACAACCGCGGTGAAGGAGGCATCTTGGCACTCTATGCGCTGGTGCGCCGACGAGGGCGCTGGCTGGTCTTTCCTGCCATCATCGGTGCTGCCGCCCTCTTTGCTGATGGACTGATCACGCCGTCCATTTCGGTCTCCTCGGCGATTGAAGGGTTGCGTATTCTGTCGCCAAACATTCCAACCGTGCCGCTGGTGGTCGGCATCTTAGCTGCCCTTTTTGCGGTGCAGCAGTTCGGCACCGAAAAAGTTGGGCGTGCATTCGGACCGATCATGCTTGCCTGGTTTACGTTCATCGGCGTTGTTGGGGCGCTATCGCTGCTGCGGCATCCCGAGCTGGTGGCAGCGCTCGATCCGCGCTATGCTTTCTGGCTCCTGACCGAACATCCCGACGGTTTCTGGATGCTCGGCGGTGTGTTCTTGTGTACCACTGGCGCCGAAGCACTCTATAGCGATTTGGGACATTGCGGACGGGGGAACATCCGCGCCAGTTGGGCAGTGGTCAAGCTGGCGTTGCTGCTGTCGTACGCTGGACAATGCGCCTGGCTGCTCGATCACGTCGGGTCGCCGCTGCAGACACGACCGTTCTATGCCATCGTTCCGGAGCCGCTGCTCCCGTTTGCGATTGCGCTGGCAACGATTGCCACAATCATCGCCAGTCAGGCACTCATCAGCGGTTCCTACACCCTGGCAAACGAAGCAATGCAACTGGGGCTGTGGTTCCGCACCAAAGTCAAATACCCAACGCTCATTCGCGGGCAGCTCTACATCCCCCGCGTCAATTGGGCACTCATGGCAGGGTGTATCACGGTGGTGCTCTACTTTGGCGACTCCACCCACATGGAAGCTGCCTACGGTCTGGCAATCACCGTGACCATGCTCATGACCTCGGTTCTGGTGGTACAGTACCTTCGCCAGCAGCGGATGGCTATCCCGCTCATCGGTGCTATCGTGCTTGTTTTTGCCAGCATCGAACTGTCGTTTTTTGTGGCGAACATCGCTAAAATTGTCGAAGGCGGCTGGTTCACGCTGCTGGTGGGTGGGACGCTCGCGCTGGTGATGTACGTTGTGTTCCGCTCCAAGGAAATACGCTCACAACTGACGGAAATGGTGCCGCTGGATGTGTTCGTCCCCGTGCTGGAGCAGCTCAGCCACGATGAGAGCATCCCCAAGTTTGCCACGCACCTGGTGTACTTGACCGCCTCCAGCGATCCGCGGCAAATCGAGCAAATCGCCATTGATTCGATCATCCGCCGCAGCCCCAAGCGCGCGAACATCTACTGGTTTGTCAACGTCAACACCGTGGACGAACCATACCGCATGACCTACAACGTCGAGATTCTCGATCGGATTCGCCGCTCCGCCCCGAGCGACATTGACGTTGTGTTTGTCCGCTTCAATCTCGGTTTCCGTGTCGAACCGCGGTTGAACATCATGTTTCGTCACGTCGTCGAGGACATGGTGCGCCGCAAAGAAATTGACATTGCCAGTCGGTATCGTTCGCTGGAGCGGCTCAACCAGACGGGTGATTTTCGCTTTGTGATCTTTCAGCGTTTTCTCTCGTACGACAACGAACTGCCTCCCCGGGAGCGCTTAGTGCTGAATGCGTACTATTTCCTTTCGCATCGCTTAGCCGCCAGCGCTGATGAATACTACGGTCTCGACACCAGCAACGTCGTTATCGAGAAGGTACCGCTGGTGGTCATGCCACCGCGCCGGCTACCACTGGTGCGCGAAGAAAGCTCGCTGCTGGGATCGGATTATCCGCTCGAACCACTGGAAAAGGAATCGCCGTGAGCAAGCGGGTCCGCATCGGTGTTTTTGATTCTGGTATCGGCGGACTGAGCGTCCTTCGCCATTTGATCGCGGTGCTGCCGCAGGTGCACTACCTCTATCTGGGCGACACTGCCCGCGTCCCCTACGGCAATAAATCCGTCGAAACAATTGCCCTCTACGCGGCACAGAGCGCCGCCTTCCTTCGCCAACAGGGTGTGGACATGATTGTCGTTGCCTGCAACACCGTGTCGGCAACCTCACTGCCGGTCGTTGAAGCCATTGCGCAGGTTCCCGTCATTGGGATGATCGAGCAAGCCGTCACGGCGGCACTGGCAGTGACCGAGACCAATCGCATCGGTGTTATCGGCACGCGGGCGACGGTGGAAAGTCAAGCATACGAACTGGCACTCTACGCGCACTGTCAGCGGGAAGGGCTGGTCGTTGTTCAGCATGCCTGCCCATTGCTGGTCGCTCTTGCTGAGGAAGGATGGCTTTCCCATCCAGCAACGTACGCGATCGTCGAAGAATACCTTCGCCCGTTCGTGGATGCTGCTGTGGACACACTCATTCTTGGGTGCACGCATTTTCCGCTGCTTGCCGAGGTCTTTTCGCACGTTGCACCGTTCCACCTGATAGACCCCGGCTACTGGGCAGCTCGGCAAGTGCAGCACCTGCTCGGTGTTTCCAGCGACGGTCGCTCGGTGGGACATGCCCCGAACGTCGAATACTACGTCACCGACATCAGCAGCAACTTTGCTGCTGTTGCCCGGCAGTTTTTGGGTTTTGAGGCATACCCGCTGCACCGCATCACACTCGATCGCGTGGTTTCATCATCGCTCTAATGCTCGATGCAGATTGCGCAGTTTGAAGAAGGACTCCACGGGCGCGTTGCGCTCATCACCGGAGCTGCCATTGGCAATGGGCGTGCCTTTTGCGAACGCCTGGCAGAAGAAGGTGCGTCCATTGCCATTGCCGACATCGCCGATGCCAGCCAGACTATTGCCGCCGTCGAACAGATCACCGACCGTGTCCGCGCCTATCGCGGCGACCTGACGATTCCGGAAACCGTCGAGCAGATCATTGACCAGATCAGCCGCGATTTCGGGCGAATTGATGTGCTGGTTCACAACGTCGGCATCTACGAAGAAGAACCCTTCGATCTGCTCACCGTCGAGCAGTGGAAGCGCATGTTGAGCGTATCGCTGGACTCGCTGTTTCTGGTCACGCGCGCGGTGCTCCCGCTGATGAAGCGGCAGAATTTTGGGCGAATCATTGCGCTCAGCTCCGACACCGTCTGGTTAGGCACGCCATACTTGGTGCACTACGTCACGGCAAAAAGCGGCATCATCGGTTTTGTCCGGTCGCTGGCAGCGGAAGTTGGCGGCTACGGCATCACCGTCAACGCGGTCACCGTTGGCTTGACCGCAACGCAAGACCCCACCGACCGCCCGATGAATCGCGCTCTGCTCAAGGACATTATCCCAGCCCAGTGCATTCATCGCGCCGACGAACCGCACGATATCGCCAACGTCGTTGCATTTTTAGCAATGCCCGCAGCCAGCATCATCACCGGACAAGCAATCAACGTGGACGGCGGCATTGCACGGCACTAACAAGCGCAGCACACCGGCGCGCTCCCGTGATCGGTGACCTGCCGGTAACAGTGGCGCAATAATCTGCTCACAGCAGCACCGCATATTTGCATCGGTTGGCACACCATTTTTCAGTCTGTATGCGGTACACTGTTGCACTGATCCTCGGCATTGCGTTGCAGCTTGGGGCGCAACCGCACACACCGATTGTGCACTGGGAGCCGATCGCTCGCCAACAGCCCATGGATGCAACAGCGCAAATCGAGCAGCGCCTCTGGCCGTTTTACCATGGTGTTGCCAGTGGCGATCCTCTCGACGACCGGGTTATTCTTTGGACTCGCGTGACACCGCCAGAGCTGGACACTACTGTCACGGTCGAATGGGTGGTAGCGCTCGACACCGCACTCGAACAGATTGTGCGAGGTGGCACTGTGCAGACATCGTCGTACCGCGACTTTACCGTCAAGGTTGATGTTGACAGCCTCGCTGCTGACCAGACCTACTACTACGCCTTTCGGGCACTGGGAAAATGGTCGCTTGTTGGACGCACCAAGACCGCACCCCGCACGCAGTACGCGCATGCACGTTTTGCCGTGGTTTCCTGCAGCGATTATACCGCCGGCTACTTCAATGCCTACGAGCACATTGCGCAGCGAAATGATCTGGACGCGGTCATTCACCTTGGTGACTACATTTACGAGTACGCCGCCGACACAACCCAGCCATGGGTACGCGAAGCAGAGCGCATTCCATCGCCGAACATCGAATTGCTGACGCTCAGCGACTATCGCTCTCGCTATGCAGTCTATCGGCTCGATCCGCAGCTTCGCCGCCTGCACCAGCAGCACCCCATGATTGCCGTCTGGGATGACCACGAAGTTGCCAACGACGCCTATGCCGATGGTGCCGACAATCATCAACCCTCCGAAGGCGATTATCACGAACGGAAGCGTGCTGCTTTGCGCGCATACTACGAATGGATGCCCGTTCGGGAGCACAGGCATTTGTACCGTGCTTTTTCGTTCGGGAACCTTGTTCGCCTGCTCATGCTCGACACTCGCCACGAAGCGCGCAATAAACAGGTGCGGAACGTCGGCTCGCAGTCCACGCCGGCATCGCAGGATTCACTGACTGACCCCAACCGGACGATGCTCGGCACAGAGCAGTACGAATGGCTGACGGCATCTATCACCCAGAGCACGGCGCAGTGGACACTGATCGGCAATCAAGTGATGTTTTCACCTGTGGCACCACTGCCGATTGACACTAGCCAGCTTTCTTTGGTGGGACGACTGTTGCTGCCCGTCGCTGTGCCACTCATCGAACAACGCTTCACCACCGATTCGTGGAACAACTATCCCACCGAGCAACAACGCCTCATCGAGTTTCTCCGCACCAGCAATCGCGACGTAGTTGTGCTCACCGGTGATTTCCATAGCTCGTTTGCCTTCGACGTGGTCAGCGCGCCGGGGCAGCAAGGCAGCGTTGCCGTCGAAGTGCTCACCCCGAGCGTGTCGTCGCGCAATTTCGATGAGATTCTCCGTGCCGTCCAACTGCCGGCAGCTCTGTCGCAAGAGTTGCTCCTTGCACTCGATAGCACGCTCAACAAGAACAATCCACACCTGCGTATGGTGGACCTGACACAACACGGTTACGTTTTGCTCGATGTGCTCCCTGAGCGTGTGCAAGCGGAATGGTACCTGAGCGACAGTGTCACGGTCCGCTCCGCCATGCCGAGGCTTGCGGCTGCATTCGAGACCGTACCGGGTCAGCGACGCTGGGCGCCAGCCCAACAGGCACCGTCACCGGAAAAACTGCAGCAGGCACTGCCGGCACCGGCCGATCCACCCGACCATCCAGCCAGCGTCCCCAGCGATGCGTTCGTTGCCCTGGCACTCTATCCACAGCCAGCGACAACGATGATCACGGCGAGCTTCTACTGCCCAACACTCGATCCGGTGGAGCTACGCATCAGCGATCTGCAGGGAAAGACACTTCGGACGCTGCAGGTTATGCCCACCGAGCGTGGCGTTCATACCGTTGCACTCGACATTTCCACCTTGAGCGCGGGTACCTACCTGCTGACGCTGCGCAGCGCTCAATGGATCGAGCGGGAACGGTTTGTGAAGCTGTAAGCTGAAAGTAGGCTTCCACTCCCCCTAAGCCGTCGCCCACTCTGCGGTGAATAGCTCCGCCTGCTCCAGTACTGTCTGCGTCGCCTTCTCCTGTTTGTCCGGCGGGTAGTCGTGCTTGCGAAGGATGCGCTTGACCAGCACGCGCAACTGGGCGCGGACATTTTCGCGCAGCGTCCAGTCAATCGTGACGTTGTTGCGCACCGTCGCGACCAGTTCGCGCGCAATGGCACGAAGCGTCTCGTCGCCGAGCACCTTCACGGCGCTGTCGTTGGTCTCCAGCGCGTCATAAAAGGCAAGCTCCTCTTCGGACAGTCCCAGCTCCTGGCCTCTTCGGTCCGCTTCGCGCATGTCTTTCGCCAGCGCGATCAGTTCCTCGATCACCTGCGCTGCCTCGATGGCGCGGTTCTGGTAGCGACGGATTGCGTTCTCGAGCAACTCGGCGAAGGAGCGCGCCTGGACAATGTTTTTGCGTCGGCGAGTTTTGATTTCACCCTTGAGCAACTTCTGCAACAGCTCTACCGCGAGGTTGCGCTGCGGCATACCCCGCACCTCAGCCAGGAACTCTTCGGAGAGGATCGAGATGTCCGGCTTCTTCAATCCTGCAGCCGCGAAGATGTCCAGCACACCTTCTGGCGCTACTGCGCGCGAGATGATCTGGCGCACGGCGTGGTCGAGTTCCTCCTCGGTGCGTCGCTCGCCTGGTGCACGCTTAGACAGCGCAGCAGCCACCGCTTGAAAGAACGCCACATCGTCGCGAATGCGCAAGGCTTCCTCGTGCGGCACGGCCAGCGCAAACGCCGCCGACAGCTCCCGCACGGCCCGCAGCAGACGATCCTTTCCGTTTTCTTGTGCCAGCACGTGTTCCTGCGCGGCGGGCAGAAGCGCCAGACGCTGCTGTGGAGCGCCGCGAACCCACGTCGCCCGGTCAAACCCATGGAACAGCCCGCAGCAGACCTCGTATTTCTCCAGCATAACCGCCACCGCCTCTTCCTGGTCGAGCGCCGTGCGGCCGGTGCCGCCGCTCTCGGTGTACGTTGCCAGCGCGGCCCTAAGCTCATGCGCCAGTCCCAGGTAATCCACCACCAGCCCGCCAGGCTTGTCACGGAAAACGCGGTTCACCCGCGCGATGGCTTGCATGAGTCCGTGCGCGCGCATCGGCTTGTCCAGGTACATCGTGTGCAGGCTTGGCGCGTCGAAGCCGGTAAGCCACATGTCGCGCACGATAACGACCTTGAACGCATCGTTCGGGTCTCGAAAGCGCTTGGCCAGGAACTCGCGGCGTTGCTTGTTCCGGATGTGCGGCTGCCAATCCACCGGGTCACTGGCCGAACCGGTCATCACGATTTTGATCTCGCCTTTGTCGTCATCCTCACCGGCCCACTGCGGCCGCAACCTGACGATCTCGCGGTAGAGTTCCACGCAGATGCGACGGCTCATACACACGATCATCGCCTTGCCGTCCATCGCCTCCAAGCGCTTTTCGAAGTGCTCGACGATGTCCTGCGCGACGAGCTTCAGTCGCTTCTCGGCGCCGACAATGGCTTCAAGCTGCGCCCACTTGGTCTTGAGCCGTTCCTTGCGCTCCAGTTCCTCGCCCTCCGTGACTTCCTCGAACTCTTCGTCCACGCGCGGCTTGAGCTCCTCCGGCAGGTCGAGCTTGGCGAGCCGGCTTTCGTAATAAATCGGCACGGTCGCGCCGTCCTCCACTGCCCGCTGAATGTCGTAAATGCTGATGTAGTCGCCGAAGACCGCACGTGTGCTGGCGTCGGTCTTTTCGATTGGCGTTCCGGTGAAACCGATGAACGAAGCGTTCGGCAGCGCGTCGCGCATGTGGCGCGCGAAGCCGTCTATGAAGTCGTACTGGCTGCGGTGCGCCTCGTCGGCAATGACCACGATGTTGCGGCGCTCGGAGAGAATCGGGTGACGGTCGCCTTTCTCTTCCGGAAAAAATTTCTGGATCGTGGTAAAGACCACCCCGCCTGCCTGCACCGAGAGCAATTGCCGCAGGTGTGCGCGCGACTCGGCCTGCACCGGCGGCTGGCGCAGCAGGTCCTGGCAGCGCGAGAAGGTGCCGAAGAGCTGGTCGTCGAGATCGTTGCGGTCGGTGAGCACAACGACCGTTGGATTTTCCATCGCTGGTTCGCGGATGATGCGACCGGCGTAGAAGGCCATCGTTAGGCTCTTGCCCGAACCTTGCGTGTGCCAGACCACCCCGATGCGCCGGTCGCCGCGCTGGCCGCCGGGCTGTCTGCGCGAGCCGTAACCAGCGGAAGGTTCATGCAAGGCTGCCGCCTCCTGCTGCAGCGCCGCCGCCCGCAATGTTTCCTCGACGGCCACCTGCACGGCGTGAAACTGATGATAGCCGGCTAGTTTTTTCACCAGCCGTCCGCTCCCGCCTGCCTGTCCGGCAGACAGGTCATCCTCGAAGACGATGAAATCGCGCATCAGGTCCAAGAAGTGCCGTCTGTCGAACAGCCCTTCGATCACCACCTGCAACTGCGGCATCGTTTCGGGCGCGAGACTTTCCCCACCGATGGTCCGCCACGGCTTGAACCACTCCCGACCCGCGCCCATCGGACCGACGCGCGCCTCCAGACCGTCGGAGATGACCAGCACCTCGTTGAAGGCAAAGAGCGACGGAATTTCTGCCTGATAGGTTTGGAGTTGTTGGAAGGCGGTCCAGATGGTGGCATCTTCATCGGCGGCGTTTTTCAGCTCGAAGACCGCCAGCGGCAGCCCGTTGACGAAGAGCACGATGTCGGGTCGTCGGCTGTGCCGGTTCTCGGCCACGGCAAACTGATTGACCGCGAGCCAGTCATTATTCACGGGATTGTCGAAGTCAATCACCCGTGCCTGTGCGCCGCGGATCGCTCCTTCGCGCGTGCGATACTCGACGTTCACGCCGTTCACCAGCAGCCGGTGGAAGTGACGGTTGCGCTGGATCAGGTCTGCACCCTCGGGTCGCGTGAGCTTGCGGAAGGCATCTTCCAGCGCCTCTGGCGGAAGTGAGGGGTTGAGCCGCGCCAGCGCATCCCGCAGCCGCTGCGCCAGCACTACCTCGCCGTAGTCGCGCCTCTCGGCAGTGAGCGTATCCGGCGCGATGTCCGGGCCGTGGGCAATGTGCCAACCGATGGATCCCAGCCAGGCGAGGGCGGCTTGTTCAACGTCCGATTCGGTCAGATGCGCCATGCGTCCTCCGGTTCTGGTGTCAAGGCGGCCGTGTTCTCGCGGTCGAATGTCCAGCGAACAGGGTTGTCTGCGATGTATTGGCGGATCCGGTTCAAGGATTCTTCATTACGGATGATGTGTTCGTAGTAATTGCGTTGCCAGACCGGGGCGCCGGGTGTGTTGCGGTATTCGTTGATGCGTTTGGTGACGGCCGATTTGAACGAACCTACGATGGCGCCAATGGATTTTTGTTTGGGGCCGCGGGGTGGTAGGGACGACGCGGATTGTAGGGGCGACGCATGCGTCGCCCCTACGTTGTCAACGATTGCGGCATCCACAATGCTGATGATCCCATGCACATGGTTGGGCATGATGACGAATTCATCCAACATCGCATGGGGGAAATGGTCCGGAATCGCCTGCCAACATTCGTGCACCATTTCCCCGAATTCATTCAACCGCATTTCGCCATCCACAACGCCACCAAACAAACACGCCCGATCGTGCGTGCAGATGGTTACGAAATACGCTCCCGGTTGGGAATAATCGTATTCCTTCAGGCGAATGCTGCGGCGGTTGTTGGGGCGACCGGCCGGTCGCCCGTACACGTCGTATTTCATAGCCCCCTCTCCTTCAAAAACCGCTGCGCATCCTTCACCCGCAGCTCGCCGGAGATGAGCTTGGGCAGCAGCGCATCGCGCAGGGCCGCGAGGGTGCGGGATTCGCGGACATTCGACACGAGGCGCTGCCGGAGTGGAAGTATCGCTTTAAGAAACTCTTCCATCACCGCCATAGGTGGGACAACGAGACTCGCACCGACAATGACCTTGGCATTCATGTTGGCCTGAACTGATCCGCTCTTAGCTCCCTCTGCATACTCGGCGTACAGGTCTGACTTCAGAAAGCCGTACACGTAGTAGCTGTGCGCAAGCGATCTCGTCTTTAGCCGCACAAGGTAGGAAGCGAACACCGCATCAATCTCGTCCTCGATAATGGCAGACTTGCCTGGGTCGGCCATTCGAGCAACGACCAAATCCCCTATCTTCAGCGCGTACGCCTGCTTCGCGTCTGAATCGATCTCACAGTGGGGCACGTCGCCCCAGTCAATCCAGTTCCGCTTGTTGATATCTGTGACCCGAAGGAACTTCGGGCCAACCGGTTCATCAACCGCGCTTGCTGTATAGCCGTACTGGGTCGAGCAAAGATCAGAAAGCCGCCCCACCTCCCACCCCTCCGGGATCTCGCCAAGTTCGGAGGGCACCAGCCGGTCGGGGAAGAGGTCGAAGAGGTGGGCAGGGAGGAAGCTCCCCTCGCCCACGGGGAGAGGGGTTGGGGGTGAGGGTTGCAACTCCACCCGGCGTTCCATCACGGCCTGGTAAATCACCTGCAATACCGCTTCTGTCTCATGGAGTACCTCGCGGTTCCAGAAGCGCAACACGCGGATGCCGTGTCGTTCTTCCAGTCTGGCGGTGCGTTGAGTGTCGCGTTGACGATACTTCGGTTCGTTATGCTGTCCGCCGTCGAGTTCAATTGCCAGTTTCAGTTCTGGGCAATAGAAGTCGAGGACATAGGGTGGGATGGGGTGCTGTCTGCGGAACTTTGCACCGGCAAGAGACCGATTGCGCAGAAGTCGCCACAAGAGGCGCTCGGCATCGGTGGCGTTTCGGCGGAGTTCGCGGGCGAAGCTGAGGAGGTCGGGGGGGATGACGCCCTCACCCCGGCCCTCTCCCAGAGGGAGAGGGTGAGTTGTTTTCCAACGATCCTCTCCCAGGGGGAGAGGGTGGGCTTTTTTCCAGCGGCCCTCCATCTTGGCGCGGACGGGCTCGAAGTCCACGAACCACGCCTTGAAGAGCGCCCGCGCCATCTGCTCCAGCGTCTCGCTCATCCGCCGGTTCAGCTCGATCTTGTCGTCCAGCGTGCCGAGGATGTGGGCAATGGCGCGCTGTTCGGGGAGGGGAGGGAGTTTTATAACTGCATCCGCTATGTCTTCTGGCAAGACGGCTGGATAAGCAGCGCCCTTCTCGCGCTTAACTAAGAATTCCGTGAACGCCTTATCGAAAATGCACGCGTAAAGATAGCGAGGCTCTATGAATTCCCTTCGGGCCCGCAACACGGCAAAACCAGTGGAAACCACCCAGTCGGGCTCTGGCTGTTTTGCAAAAAACATTGACCTTCTGCCCGGGCGAACCGTGGAAAGGACCGAATCCCCTTCCTTAACGAGTCGCTTTGCACGGCTTGGTGCTTCATCCAAACTCAGGATTTGCGCAGGCTCAATGATTGCACCTTCGCCGACGCTTGAAATGTCGATGTATTTGATGTGCGAAAAGGGCCAGTCATTCCCAATGGAGTCGGTGTTGATGCTTACCACTTCGCCGAGCTTTACCTCTCGCCACTCACTCGCCATGGCCGTGCTCCTTCAGGTTTTTGGCAATCGTGGCATCCAGCCGTTGCACCTCGGCCGGCGCCCGCACCGACAGCGGCCGCAACGCGTATCGCGCGGTTTTATTTGCGCGCGCGGTTATCAGATAACCACGCGTGGTTATTTTACGCACGCCGCTCATATACTCGCCCTTTCTTTTCACCGCGAGCCACGAGCAGTCCACGCTCTTCTAATGACTTGAGCAACCGGTACGCCTGATGGGGACCAAGCCGGCAGAGTTCGGCGGCTTCGGCGCGCGTGATCCGCCCGTGCTTTTCCACGTATTGCAGCACCATCTGCTCCTGCTGCAGCGGCTCGAAGCCGCGCTGGCGCACGTAGGCGGCGGGCTGCCCGAGCCTGCGGTAGGTCGCGGCGGAAAGGTGCCAGGTGCGGCCCTTGCGCTCGCCGCGAGGTTCAACCAGACCGATTTCCACCAGGCGGTTCAGGGTGGCGCGAACGTCGGCCTCCGGCTTCTGGGTAAGCCGGGCGGCTTCCTCGGTCGTCAGCCGCCGATCCTGCCAGAGGGCGTTCAGGATCAGGAGCTCGTCCAGCCCCAGGTCGCGGCCGGCGCGCGCTTCCTCAACGAGAAGCCGGACGAAATCGAGATTGGCTTCCCCACCGGGCAAAACGAGGACGACACCGGCCTCGTTGCTCCGGTCGTAGGAGGGCGCGGGCCGTCCGTTGCGCAGTTGCTCGTAGAAGATCGTGTCAATGCCGCGCGCAGTCCGCTCGACGATGCCGGCACGCTTGAAGGCGTCGGCCAAAAGCGGGTTGCGGGGACGGGGCGCGGTGACGAGCAGGTTATCCAGCCGCACGCCTTCGGGAAAGCCGCCGGGATTGGAGATCTCCAGGCGATCCCTGTGCCATTGGATGTGCACGGCGCCGAGGCGGGTGTAGTCGCGATGGATTAGCGCGTTGGCTAGTCCCTCGCGGAACGCCGCCGGTGGATAGTCCGGCACGCCGATCCGCAGAAGTCCCACCAGGATTTCCTGTTCACGGTTGCGGGCGGTAAAGCGCTGCTCGCACGCCTCCATGACGCGCAAGAGCGGCCAACGGAAGAAGTCGTTGACCTCGACGCGCTGCCCCACAAGCACCTGAAAGGCGACCTCGTGGGTGGGTAGAAGGCGGCTGAGCGCGTAATCCTTGCCAAAAAGGAGCAGTCCCAAGACCCGGATGTTTCGAACCTGGCCGTTGGCTTCCACCGCGCCCAGCGCCTTGGCCAACTCCAGGTCCGGCAGGTTGAGCAGGGATGGATCGCCGCCCCGACGTTCGCGGATGCTACGGCGGAAGCGTTCGAACTCCAAAGGGTCGAGATCCTCCCACGTGGCATCCGGGACGATCAGGGCGGTGTAATCCTCGGCGCCCCGGTCAGCTTGGCGGGCGTGCATTTCGTGGAAGAACATTGGCAGACAGCACGGCTTGCCATCGCCGCCCAATGCCCGGCGCAAGTATTTGCCGGCCGTCGTGCCCACAGGGGCTGGCACCGGCGGAACCTCGATGGCAATCACCTCCTTCCCCTGAAAGGGGACCAGGGCAACACGCGGGACCAAGGATGGCCGGGTGCGATTGGCGATGAGTGCGGCTAGCCGGTCCGGATCCGTCCGGCCGGATTCATGCCGCGGACGGGCGCCCGTGACGCGGCCGTCGTCTTCCACGCCGATCAATAGCCAGGCCGGAGTATTCGACGAACGGTTCGCCAGGCAGACGACGGCTTCGATCAGCTCGTCGTCCGAAAGGGGCTTTCGCTCTTCGCCCTTGAACTCGACATCGAGCGTTTCGCCGGCGGCGATCAAATCCTTGAGCTGTTCGGGTGTCATCGCCCTTCCTCCCAGAAGCCCAGCTCCTCTAAGTTTTTGGCGATGGCAGCGTCGAGCTGCACCGCCTCGGCCTGCTGCTCGCGCAGTTGCGCAACAAGCCGCTTCATCTTCTCGTCGAAGGGTTCATCGTCGTCGTCCTTCACCTCGGCGCCGACATAGCGGCCGGGAGTGAGGACGTAGCCGTGCTTGCGGATCTCATCGAGGGTGGCGCTCTTGCAAAAGCCGGGGATGTCCTGATATTCGCCTGCCTCGGATTCACCGCGCCAGGCGTGGTAGGTGCGGGCGATTTTCTGGATTTCCTCATCGGTCAGCTCGCGGTGGGTGCGGTCCACCATGCGGCCCATCCGACGGGCATCAATGAAGAGGACCTCACCGCGACGGTCACGGAAAGGGCGGACACCAGGCCCGCCCCTACCCGATCGGTCGCGTGCCAGAAACCAGAGGCAAGCCGGGATTTGGGTCGAGTAGAAAAGCTTATCCGGTAGCGCCACGATGCAGTCCACCAGGTCTGCCTCGATGATGTTCTTGCGGATCTCGCCTTCGCCAGACTGATTGCTGGACAGCGAACCATTCGCAAGGACGAAGCCCGCATAGCCAGTGGGCGCCAGATGGTAGATCATGTGCTGGACCCAGGCAAAGTTGGCGTTGCCTGTGGGTGGGACGCCGAACTTCCAACGCCGGTCCTGGCGCAGTTGCTCGCCGCCCCAGCTTTTCATGTTGAACGGCGGATTGGCGAGAATGTAGTCAGCCTTGAGGTCCGGGAAACGGTCGTTCAGGAAAGCGTCGCCTTGCTCGATTCGGCCATCTATCCCGCGGATTGCGAGATTCATCTTGGCCAGGCGCCAGGTGGTGTAGTTGAGCTCTTGTCCATAAATGCTAATTTGGGAGCGGGCACGTCCGCCGTTGCCGTTGCCTGTTGCGTGCGCCTCGATGAACTCCACCGACTGCACGAACATGCCCGCGGAGCCGCAGCAGGGATCATAGACCCTCCCCTGAAAGGGCTCGAGCATTTCGACGAGCAGCTTGACGATGCAGCGAGGAGTGTAAAATTCGCCGCCTTTCTTCCCCTCAGCGCTGGCGAACTGCGAGAGGAAGTATTCGTAGACCCGGCCGAGCACGTCCTTGGCACGGCTCGCCTCGTCGCCGACCTTGATGTTGCTGATGAGGTCAATAAGCTGGCCAAGACGTTGCTTGTCGAGCGCGGGACGGGCATAGTCCTTGGGAAGCACACTCTTGAGAGAAGAGTTGTCACGCTCGACGGCGGCCATGGCATCGTCCACGAGCTGCCCGATTGTAGGCTGTCGAGCGTTCTTCTGCAAGTGCGACCAGCGCGCCTTGGGGGGAACCCAGAAGATGTTCTCTGCTCGGTATTCGTCGGGATCCTCAGGATCGGCGCCTTGGTCACGCTCGGCCTCAAGCTTTGCATGGTGGGCTTCGAAAGCGTCGGAGATGTACTTGAGAAAGATGAGTCCGAGCACGACGTGCTTGTACTCGGCGGCGTCCATCGAGCCACGCAGCGCGTTGGCGGCTGCCCAGAGCTGGTCTTCGAAGCCTAAAAGAGCAGCACTGTGATTCTGTTTGCTGTTATCTATCCGTGTATCTATCCGTGCCATCGCATTATGGGCGATCGTGATAACTGATCGGTCCTGATCGTACACCGCTGCCCCCGCTGGGGTGGGTGGTGTTAGTGCCCGCTTGCCAGGTACCACACAATAGCCAGGATACCAGCCATCATCAGCACGGCATAGCTCTGCGCGTAGCCGGTTTGCAATCGCCGAACCTGCTCGCCTATCCGACCGACCAACCGCGCAAGACCGTTGACCGCACCGTCAACAAGGGCAACATCGGTAATCCGCCAGAGCACACGCACCGACAGACGATATATCGGGTCCACCACAACGGCATAGTAAAACTCATCGAGGAAGTACTTCCGCCAGAGTACACGGTAGAGCCAGCCGAAACGCTCGGCAAGCTGCGCCGGACGAGATGTCGGGCGGCGGTAGAATGCTGTCGCCAGCCCAATGCCAGCCAATCCAACGCCCAGCGATGCTGCCATCAGCGCATATTCGAGGGCATGGGATGGATGCTCCCCGCTGTGTGCAGCCAGCAATGGCTGGCTGGCAGCAAAAATTGGATGCAACCACTGCTCCAGCACATGCGGGAATGCTCCCCCACTGAGTGCTGCGGGTATGCCCAGCACGCCCCCAATGGCAGACAAAATCGCCAGCACCACCAGCGGCACAGTCATCACCGCCGGCGATTCATGCGGCGGGTGATGCCGGTCGTAGCGTTCCGAGTTGTGGAACACCAGGTAGTAGAGCCGAAACATGTAGAACGCCGTGCAGAATGCTGCCGTCACCCCGATTGCCCAGAGCCAGGGTCCGCCGTTGAGGTATGCATGCCAGAGAATTTCATCCTTCGAGAAAAAGCCGCTCAAGGGAAAGATACCCGCAATAGCCAGCGCACCGACCAAAAAGGTCCAGTGCGTCCGGGGCAGCAGTCGCGCTAATCCACCCATGCGTTGAATATCCTGCTCGTGGTGGAGCGCATGGATGACCGATCCAGCTCCCAAAAACAACAGCGCCTTGAAAAATGCATGCGTGACCACATGGAAAACTCCCGCCGTGAAGGCACCCACCCCCAGCGCGGTAAACATAAAGCCAAGCTGCGAAACGGTCGAGTACGCAAGCACTTTCTTGATGTCGTTTTGGACTAATCCAATCGTTGCGGCAAAAAATGCTGTTGCCATCCCGACGGCAGCGACAACCGCCATGGCCTCCGCCGATGCTGCAAAGAGCACGTTCATCCGCGAAATCAAGAAAATGCCGCTGGTGACCATCGTCGCTGCGTGAATAAGTGCCGACACCGGCGTCGGTCCTGCCATTGCATCGGGCAACCAAACCGCAAGCGGTATCTGCGCGGATTTGCCGGTGCAGCCCAAAAACAGTCCCAGCGCAATCAGCGTGACCACGTGGGGCGGAATGACCGTGCCGGCAAGGACTGCATTGTTGATCTCGTCGTACCGGAGCGTTCCGGCATAGAGCACCAGCAGAAACATTGCCACCAGCATACCAAAATCCCCGATGCGATTGACCACGAACGCTTTCATTGCCGCATCGCCGGTCCATCGGATGCGGACACCCTCGAACTGCTGGTCCCACCAAAACCCGATGAGCAGATACGAGGCAAGCCCGACACCTTCCCACCCAAGGAATGTCACCAGCAAGTTATCGCCCAGGACCAGGTTGAGCATCATGAAAATGAACAGGTTCAGGTACGCAAAAAACCGCGCAAACGAGTGGTCGCCGTGCATGTACCCGATGGCATAGACGTGGATCAAAAAGCCAACGCCGGTGACAACCAGCACAAACAGAAGTGAGAGCTGATCAAGGCGCCACGCCAGGTCAACGCCGAATTCACCGGCGGCGATCCACTGGTAGAGCCGGAGCACTAGCGTCCGGTCTTCAGCCGGACGCGCAAGCAGCTCCGCCAGCAGCCAGAGGGCAACAGCAAAACTTGCACCCACCGCACCCGATGCGATGGCGCCAATAGTCCGTTCTGATCCAAGACGCTTGCCGCCAAGCCCAACAAGGAGAAAGCCTGCCAGCGGCAACAACACAATAAGCGCAATCAATTCAGCCATTGCAGATGCAGAATGGTTCACCGAGAAAAGGGCACGGGCGCCAACTGAGCAGCATGCTCAATCGGCGACCTGGTCATGTTCGTAATCAAAGAACGTTCGCTCGAAGGGTAGCTCGACTGATTCGAAGCGAATACGCAGCGTTTCATCAACGATCATCAAGGCGTTGCGCTCGACCTTGATCCAATCGGTGCGCCGGGCGGTGATCGGTTCAGAGGCGATCAGCACCATCGTCGGGCGCTTGCCGTCGGGCATTGGCTCGACAACGCAACCGTCGGCTTCGCTGTTGTAGCGCCGACCGAGCGCGTAGTACAGCGAGGCAGGTTGCACATCAGGATTGGTCGTGTAGCGCAGGGCGACGATGCTTGTCCCATTGGTCAGCGCCACGTTCAAGTACGAATGCTGCCGCACACCGGCTTCGATGAGCAGTGTGCTCAAATCGTCGAGCGCGCGGTGCAGCGCATAGACCATTTCATCGCAGCTCACATCGCCCCCGGGGTCCTCGATATGGTTGAGCACCAGCCCGAAGAAATGCTCCGAGTCGGTCGAACCCAGAATAGCATCGTAGGCAACATCGTTCAAGGTGCGCAACAGTTTTCGCCGAATCTCCCGGAATCCGCCGATCATCCCGTTGTGCATGAACATCAGCTTGCCGCACATAAAGGGATGGGAGTTGACCTCCTCAACCGGAAAGCCGGGTGTCGCAGCGCGAATGTGCGCAAACAATAGCGGCGAATAAATCTTGCGCGCTATGTTCCGCAGGTTCGCATCGCTCCATGCCGGCTTGATCGAACGAAAGACGCACGGCTCGCTATCGAGTTCGGGCACGTACCAGCCCACACCGAAGCCATCGCCGTTGACAGCCACCGACATTTCGCCGGCATTGATGCTCTGGGCAACCACCAGCGAATTCCGCGGCTTGTAGAGAAGGTCGTACGCCAGGATCGGCGGTCCGATGTATGCTACAAATCGGCACATATCAACTGCACCAGAAAAAGTACGCCGAAAATACGAACTGCTTTGCTCGCGGCAGCGTGCACCGGACCGAGGCAAAGCCCAAAGACTCGTCTATATTTGCGCCTGCTGTGAATTGCCGGTTCACCTTACCGGTGCCCCGGCAACACCGCCACAGGTACGCATCACTGCTTGGAGCAATCGCCAATGACTGTTCGCTGCATTCCAGTCGAAGAGTTCTTTCGCAATCCACTGATAACGCAGGTTCGCATCGCGCCTGATGGTAGGCACCTGGCATGGCTGGCGCCCCGCAATGGACACTTGAACGTCTGGCTCTACGACCCCGCCACCGCCACGGGACGATTTTTGACCGATGAACGCCAGCGGAGCATCCAGGCTGTCGCCTGGGCAAATTCCCGGACAATCGCCTTCCTTCGCGACAATGCCGGCGACGAGAATTTCCAGCTCTACCTGCTCGACATCACAGCGGACCAACCGCCGCGCTCGTGTACGCCCAGCACCGGGGTTCGTGCGGGGATTCTCGATACACTTCCGGGCAACGAGCACCGCATGCTGATCACCCACAACGGTCGCCAGCGGGAGCTCTTCGACGTCTATGCTCTCGACATTGCCACCGGAACGCTCGACTGCATCGCTGAAAACCCGGGCGGTGTCATTGAGTGGCTTGCCGATGATGCCGGCACCGTTAGAGCTGCTCTTCGCACCGATGGTGCGAACCATACGCTCCTCTACCGCGACCACGAGAACGAGCCTTTTCGCGAACTGCTGACAACAAACTTCCGCACAACCTTTGTGCCACTTCGCTTTGCCGCTGACGGACGGAGGCTCTACGTCCTATCGAACCGCGGACGCGACACCGCAGCCGTGTATCTGTTCGACGTTGACACTCTCTGCGAAGACGAACTCGTTGCTGCAAGCGATACCTACGATCTCGATGGCGTTCTCTACTCCCGCCAGCAGCAGCGCCCCTTTGCAGCGACTATGTCCACCTGGAAATTCGAATACATTTTCCTCGACCCTCAGTGGCAGTCACTCTGGGAACGCACCGCTGAGCACATCGCAACGGAGCTGGGCAATCACGTTGTGGTTCAGATCACCGATTGGTCGCTCGATGAGCAGTGGGTCATCGTCTGCGCCTATGGCGATGTGCAACCGCCAGTGTACTACCTCCTCCATGCGCCAACCGGGGAGCTTCGGCTGCTGGGCATGGCAATGCCACACTTGCTTGCCGATGAGCTTGCACACCAGCAGCCAATTCATTACCGCAGCCGCGATGGATTGCTGATCCGGGGATACTTGACCGTACCCCGCCAGAGCACCAAGCCACTGCCGCTGGTTGTGATGCCGCATGGCGGACCCTGGACACGCGATGTGTGGGGATTTCATCCTGCCGTCCAACTGTTTGCCAATCGTGGCTACGGCGTGCTCCAGATCAACTACCGCGGCTCGACTGGCTACGGGCGACGCTTCTGGGAAGCGTCCTTCAAGCAGTGGGGACGCGCGATGCAGGACGACATCACCGATGGCGTTCGATGGCTGATAGCCAATGGCGTTGCCGATCCCGAACGCGTTGGGATTGTTGGAGGCAGCTATGGCGGCTATGCAGTGCTCGCCGGACTTGCCTTCACACCTGAGCTGTACTGCTGCGGCGTTGATATTGTCGGGGTATCGAACCTGATCACTTTCCGCAAAACGATACCGCCCTACTGGAAACCGCTCAACCAAATGCTCGACGAAATGATTGGCAGCCCTGAGACCGACGAAGAGCTGTTGCGCCAGGTTTCGCCCGTGTTTCATGCCGACCGCATCCGCGCACCGCTACTGGTCTTCCAGGGTGCCAACGATCCCCGCGTCAACAAAGCCGAGTCTGACCAGATCGTCGAGGCGCTTCGCAGCCGTGGTATTCCGGTTGAGTACTACGTTCGCGACGACGAAGGGCATGGCTTTCTCGACGAGCGGAATCGCACGTGGATGTATGGCATCATCGAACGATTTTTAGCGACCTACCTTGGCGGACGCATCTGCAATGGAACTGCTGGACAGTCTCAGTAACCACGTTCGCAATCGGTTGGTACACGCCGAGCGCATTGCTGTCCTGACAGGTGCGGGCATCTCTGCCGAAAGTGGTGTCCCCACCTTTCGCGATCCGGATGGACTCTGGGCACGCTTCCGACCGGAAGAGTTAGCCAGCATGGACGGCTTTCTGGCAAATCCGGAGCGTGTCTGGCAGTGGTACCAACACCGACGCCATATCCTCGAATCGGTCCAACCTAACGCAGCACACTTTGCCCTTGCCCGATTGGACGACCTTGTGGCAGAGGTCACCGTCATTACGCAGAACGTTGATCGTCTCCACCACCGGGCTGGTAGCCGGCGTGTGCTTGAGTTACACGGGAATTTGGTGGATAATCACTGCGCTGCCTGTGGCACTCCCTACACGGGCGAAATTAGTGAGCATCAGTCGCCGCCCCGCTGTCCAGACTGCGGTGGATTGATCCGTCCGTCGGTGGTGTGGTTTGGCGAGTTGCTGCCTGCCGACGTCCTCCGTGCTGCAGAGCAAGCGGCACGCCAGGCGGAGGTGATGCTCGTCGTTGGTACATCGGCGGAAGTGTATCCGGCTGCTGCCCTGCCGTGGATTGCCTGGGAATGCGGTGCGACCATCATCGAGATCAACCCATCGCCGACGCCCCTGGCTTCGATTGCTCATGCTGTCATTAGCCAGAAGGCTGGCACGGCGCTTCCTGCATTGGTCGAGCTTATCGCACAGAATCGCGCTACCGGCGGAACGGCACAAACCACACCTCTCCAACGCTGAGCGTAACGCTCAGGCGAAAGAACTCTTCACCGACAGGCATGCCCATGCCTCGAATGCCGGCTGTGAGCGCGGCATCAATCATCGCAGCTCCACCGAACGGAATCTGCAACCCAAGCGATGCACCGTACTCCTGGAGGGCAGTGCCACCGACGACGACCGGCAACTGCTGGAGGTAAAGTCCTCCGCTGATCGAGAGGCGATCGTCGAACGATGCACCGGCGCTCCGACTGCCGCGATACGTGGCTGCGATGCTCAGGCGATAGCTACTGCCGGCGCTTCCCAACGGTGAAAAGCGGTACTGAAGCCCGCCCTGCGGCGACCATTCCCCATCGAGCAGGAATAGCCATCGGCGCATGCTGTAGGTCAGTCCGCCCCCGATGCTCAGCGGCAGTGGTGATCGCAATCGCATCGTAAAACTTGTATCGAATGATGGCGTCGTTGCTGAGGGCGAAAAACTCTGGTAGCGAAGCGTCCGCTTCACCTGCAGTGACTGCCAGAGTCCAACAGCAGCCCCGGCGCTCCATCCGCCACCGAGCTGCGCATAGACACCACCACGCAGACCGATCGTTGTCAGCGCATCATTTTGTGTCGAGATCGCTTGCTGGGCTGCATCGGTCGTAATGGTTGTCTCGGCTTGATCGCTGATCAGCCCAAAGCCATAGAGGAATGCAGCGCCGGCATAGATGCCCGGTGCAAGACGGGCAGCACCACCGGCATACGCAGTGACCATACCACCACCGCCGCGGTACGTCGTGCTGCCATCGAGTGTGCCCACCTCTGGCAACTCAATTTGGAATCGGCGCAGGGAAGTGTAGTTGACAGCACTGGACGGAAAGACACCGATGCTTGCGGCAATACCCAAACCGGTATCAAGGGCAAAAAGGATTGCTGCACCGTCGAGCTTACCGTTGTTCTGCCGGCGACTATTGCCACCCTGCTCAATCCGGTGTTGATTGAAACGGTATCCTCCCTGAATGCGCGTTGTTTTGACCAGTGGCCAGAGCGCCGGATTGGCAATACCGAAGACGTAGTCTGACGGCACCGCATAGGCTGCGCCGGCGAGCCCTTCATAGGCTGCGCCAAAGGTTGTGCGCTGCCGCCCCAACCCAAAGGCTGAGTAGGTATCGCCTCCCTGTGCAATCGCTGCGCTGGAGAGAACACCAAGCAATAGGAGCACGAGCACTGCTTTCATCGAGGCGTCCCAGGACGTGGAATGTAGGTGATAATCAACCGCGGACGGAGACTATCGGCTGCGTCGGTGCCATAGAGGGCGAGCCGTTCCAAACGGAAATTGCGCGAGCGAAAGACGACGGTGCCTCGTCCCTGCTTCCGCTGACGGAGGTAGTCCACAAGCGCAGCAATGTTGGAAAAAACAAAGCGTGGGCTGCCAGCGATCTGACCACCGACAAAACCCAGCGAGGTGGAGGCAGAGCTATCGGTGTACCCCAGTTCGAGCGTCGTCGGGATACCGCTATTGCCTGCGATGCGCTGCGTGGTATCGGTCGTCATCGTTAGCTGTGCATTGAGCACAGCATCCAGCGGTGGGAGCGCGCTCAGGTCCAGCGTCATCGCCACCTCGGAACGAACAACCGATTGCACCGGCAGCACCCCATCGCTCGGCATCGTCGCATGGACGAACGTGGCGTCGTTACCCGAAAACACCAGCACCGAATCAGTGGCACCATCCTGGCGGCGATAGTAGATGCGCAGTCGAACCAGTGCGCCAAGGGGATTGCCCGTTGCTTGCGTTTCGAACTCTCGCACAACGGTCGAGACTGAACTCGGCACAAAACCGATCCCGTAGATCGTTGCCCGCTGAGTGGAGTCCGGCATCTTCTGAAGCCAGGTCACCACACGCTGAACGCCCTCCGGCGTAAGGGGAATTTCGACATCTGCCAGCGAGTCGGTAAGGGGAATTTTCTGCGAACCATCGAAGATTGCCAGCGGTGTGGGGTCGAAGTACTGCGGGCTTGGCACTCCATCGGTTGAAAAAAGGTTATGCCATCGCGGCTCGATGATAACCGCGCCACTGCTATCGGCACTAATCCACGCCTGGCGAAGCTCGTGCACCGTGAATGCCAGCACGTTGGCACTGCTATCACCGACGACGTAGCGATGCGGACGAATCAGCAACCGCGCACCGATAACATCAGCCGGTTGAACCCAGCCGAGTGTATCGGGCAAAGTCGTAAATCGCAGCAGTGTTGCCGCGTGGAGCTCCGGCGTCCGTCCGATGAACAGTACACCCGCATTGAACAGGTAGGATGGCGTCGTTATTGGGCTGGTTGCCACAATCAGCGGTACTGTCGCTGAGCTGATCTGATGGGCGCGAGCGGTGTCGTAGATGACCACGTTGCCCACCTCGGTCGGCGGTTCATTGCAGGCACACAGAAGCACAATGCACACCGCACTAAGAGCACGCCAAAGAGCAATCATCGCCCTGCGGTCGCGAGAATGTCGTAGTAGATTGCCTGGTACTGACGTGCGCTTTTTGCCCAGGAGAAATCTTGGCTCATGCAGTTTTGGACCAGCGCTGCCCAGTAGGTGGTTTTCTTGTAGAGAGCCAGCGCCCGCTTGATAGCTGCAAGGAAGTCATCGGCTGTGTATGAGCGGAAGACAAATCCTGTGCCTTCCCGTTTATCGGGATTGAATTCGGAGACGGTATCAATGAGTCCGCCGGTTGCCCGCACGATCGGGACGGTGCCGTATGCCATCGAGTACATTTGGTTGAGTCCGCACGGTTCATAGAGCGAAGGCATAAGGTACATATCCGCTCCGGCTTCGATTAGGTGCGCCAGCTCGTCGTCAAAATCCAACACGACCGCAAGTTTGGTTGGATGCTTTGCCGCCAGTTTTTGCAGTGTTGCTGCCAGCGATGGATCGCCTTCGCCGAGAATGACAATCTGGACGTTTTCCTGCAGCAGCGCCGGCAGCACCTCGATCAGCAGCGGAATACCTTTTGCTTCGCCGAGCCGCGCAATGGTTGCCAGCACAGGCACTTTGTCTTCGTGGGGCAGGCGAAGCCTGTCGCGCAACGCTTTTTTGTTGAGCGTTTTGCCTTCCTTCCACGTTGTGCTATCGAAGTGATGCCGGATAAAGGGGTCGGTCGCAGGATTCCAGTGGTAGCTATCAATCCCGTTCAAAATCCCATGAATGGTATGCTGGCGGAAGAGTGTGTGTAAGCCGCCGCCGATGAGCTTGTCTTTGGTGATTTCTTTGGCGTAGGTTGGGCTGACGGTGGTAATGGCGTCGGCAAACTCAAGCCCGGCTTTGGTAAAATTGAGCTGCTTGGCGTGTGTAATACGCGGATAGACCTGCGAGGGCAGTCCGGTTTTTTCCAGACTGGCTGCTGGAAAAACTCCCTGGTCAGCAGCATTGTGGATAGTGAACACCAGCCGCGTCCGCGCAAACTCTTTCGCATGCATGGTTCGAATGTAGGCACCGATCAGTCCGGTCTGCCATGCGTTGCAGTGGATGATGTCGGGAAACCATCCAAGGAGCAAGCAGGTGGTTACCACCGACCGGTCGAAAAAAATAAAGCGCTCATCGTTGTTGTATGGCTCACCGGTGATCGGATCAGCATAGAGTCCTTTTTTGGAGTCGAAGTAGGTATAGTTGGTCGTAACGTATGCCTGGACTTTCGTGCGGGGATTCTGCATCGAAGACGATTTGATTGTCGCTAGCTCGACTGTCCCGCCGACAGCGATCGGAACTTCCTTGAGGCGGTTGATCTCGTGGATACGATTTCGGCGTTCGCTGACATTGCCGTACTTGGGCAGCATCACACGGACATCGTGACCAAGTTCTCGGAGTGCAATCGGGAGGGCATGCGAAACATCAGCGAGTCCACCGGTTTTGGCGAAGGGATATACCTCACTGGAAACGAAAAGAATACTCAACGGACGATCAGGCATAGGTGTGTCCGCCCTGACAATAGGTGAAACGGGATGTTACATCGGAGAGCACCGTTCCGCTGGCACACCATCAGCGCAATGATGCTCTGCGTCGCTTGCGCGCATACGCTGCGGGATGCAAAAATACGCACCAGCGAAACTTGATCACTGCTTACACACGGTGACAACAAGATTTGGTGTACAATTTTTTTTTCTGTACATTTGCGCCAACAAAGCAGTTAGGTTACACATTCCGATCGGCACCAATGAAGACAGTGTTTTTCTCTGTTGCACTCTGGGTCGGCGCACTGGCGCTTGTTGCAACGACTGATCTGCATGCGAATCGTGAGGGCATCACCGGTCGCACCACTGTTGGCTGTGGGGGCAACGGATGCCACGGCACACAACCGAGCAATCTGACAACAGTCATCCTCGATGGCGAACGCACCCTCAATCCTAATACACTCTACACATTTACCCTGCGCGTGCGTAATTCCAGCGCCATATATGCAGGCTTCAACATGGCAGCATTCGACAGCAACAATCAACCGGCAGGCATGCTGCAGTATCCATCCACAGAAGGGCAATACGTCAAGTCTCAAAACGGCGAACTAACACACCGAGTTCGCCGCACCATGAGCAACCAAGGAACATACCGCGAAGCATCCTGGCAAGTGCAGTGGCGCGCTCCGGAGACGCCGGGGCGCTACACACTGCGCGTTGTTGGCAACGCTGCCAATGGCGATGGTCAGCCATCGGCATCAGACCAGTGGAATTTTCTTCCACCGGTTACCGTGACCGTTCGGGGGATTATCTTGAACGCCCCAACAACGAGCATGTCCTATTGTGCCGGTGATACGATCACGCTCCAATGGACCAGCTATGGCATCACGACGACTAACGTGCTCTATTCCAGCAACGGCGGAACCTCGTGGATTCCGGTCACCACGATCGAGGCACAGGAAGGAAATAACACATACCGTTATGCTATCCCCCAATCGGTTAGTGCGGGAAGCAATCACATGCTCCGCATTGTGAGTGCAGAAGACGAGCTTCTCGGCACCAACACACCTCTACTGACAATCAATCCACGGACAGCGATACGAACCCAGCCTCAGTCACCAGGTTCCCTCTGCGAAGGGGGATCGGTAACACTCTCGCTTTCGGCAACAGGCGCTTCCCTTACGTACCAGTGGCGGCACAACGGTACTCCCGTACCCGGTGCCACGAGCGCGCAATGGTCGCTGACTAATCTCCGCAGCGACCAAGCGGGAGAGTACACCTGCGTCGTCAGTGGCGCGTGTGGCAGCGTAACGAGCAATCCAGTGACACTGCGGATTACGCCTCTACCGGCTATCGCCGAACAGAGCCGAGATACAACCATTGCCGAGGGTAATCCGCTGGAGCTGAGTGTCCGTGCCTCAGTTGATAGTGGCGTCACATACCAGTGGTTCAAGAACGGGGCTCCGATTGCCGGAGCAACGAGCAGGACCTGGCGTATTGCAGCCATTACCCTTGCCGACAGCGGCACCTACACCGCACGGCTCACCAATAGCTGCGGCACCACCGAATCATCCCCAATCCGGGTTCGCGTGACGCCAGCTACAACCGTCGAAAGCCAGCCCTCTCCCGTTCAGGCGCTCTACCCACAGCCGGCTGCCGATGTCGCTGTTCTGACAGTCTCGCAGCCGATCGAAAGCATCGAAATCCGCGACATTAGCGGACGACTGCATCACCGTCTGCAGACTCCATCCCACGCGCAGCAGATACCGATTGCGCTCGTGGATGCTGCAGGCACTCCATTGCCTGCCGGTGTGTACATCCTCACCGCGTCGTTCAATGGACGAGCCTATACGCTCCCGCTTATCATCGCACCGCGCTAGCCGTTAGCCTGCGGGTAAACGAGCACTTTTTTATCAACAAGAAATTTTGTAGATTGGCAGCGGGTTGCTAATCAATGTTTCACCATTAGTGAGCTTACCATGATGCATGCCGTGTACCTGCTGCTTTTGTTTGCCGTGGCAGTTGAAGCCTGGGCATATCCCAACGGGGTTTCGGGGCTGACGACAAGCGGCTGTACCTGCCACAGCACCTCATCATCGAACGCAACATCTCTGAGTCTGAGCGGGGCTACGACCGTCAATCCCAGCTCGACGACGACATTTACGCTTACGCTTCAAAACAGCAGTCGTCCGTTGGCTGGGTTCGATCTGGCTATCGTCAACTCCAGCGGTCAGAACGCAGGATCGCTCGGTACTGTCAGTGGTCAGCTTACGCAACTGATGGGCGGCGAACTAACGCACACACAACCGAAAACGATCAGTGGCGGCAGCGTGTCCTGGCAATTCACCTGGCAAGCTCCCTCGACACCTGGGCTTTACACGGTACGTGCTGTTGGCAATGCGGTCAATGGAAATGGCAGCGCGGATGCAAACGACCAATGGAATTATCTCCAAACCACGACTATCACCGTCAAGGGCATAACGATCACTGCCCCCACTCCATCGCAGGTGCTGTGCGCCGGCGGAAGTGTTACGGTGCAATGGACAAGCTACGGCATCAGCTCTGTTGTCGTTGCCGTCTCCAGCGACGGCGGCAATAGCTTCACCACTGTTGGCACGCTCAGCTCACAAGACGGGCAGAACTCGCAGACTATCACGCTCCCGTCGAGTTTGCAACCAGGCAACCAGTACCGCATTCGGCTGACGGATGCGGCAGACAACACAATCTCTTCGACGACACAAAATCTGACCGTCGCCGCACCACCGAGCATTACAACACACCCGCAAAATGCTTCCGTCTGCGAGGGTGGAACGGTCACGCTCACCGTCGTCGCCACAGGCAGCAATCTTTCGTATCAATGGCGTCGCAATGGCACCACCATCGCCGGTGCAACGCAAGCGACATTGACCTTGTCGGGTGTGACAACCGCCCAAGCTGGCTCCTACGATTGTGTGGTCAGTGGTTCCTGCGGTCAGCCCATCACCAGCAATGCGGCAACCGTGACGATCAACCCTCAAACAACCATCACCGCACATCCACAATCGACCACGGTTTGCCAGGGTACCTCGGTCACCTTCACCGTCGCAGCAACCGGGTCAAATCTTCGCTACCAGTGGAAGAAAGGAACGACAGACATCGCAGGGGCAACAGCATCGAGCTACACAATCGCCTCGGTTGCGTTGGCTGATACAGGACTTTATGCGTGCACTGTCAGCGGTGACTGCGGCTCTCCCACCAGCAACCAGGCACAACTGGAGGTTGCAATTCCACCGGTGATCACAACCCAGCCTGAGTCCCAAACGCTCTGCGAAGGACAATCCTTGACGCTGACCGTCAGCACCAGCCGCGTTATCGCCAATCTCTACCAGTGGAAAAAAGACGGCGTTGCACTCACCGATGGCGGACGCCTGCAAGGAACACGAACCGCAACGTTGCGCATCACTGATCTGGTCAGCAGCGACGCTGGAAGCTATACCGTCGAAATCACCAACGCGATCTGCCAAGGCTCTGCGACCACATCGAATCCTGCGGTTGTCAGCGTTACCGCAAAGCCGACCATTACGGCAGAGCCGCAGTCGCAAACTGTTACCCGTGGCAGTTCTGCGACATTCTCGGTGAGTGCATCGGGATCGTCGTTGCAGTACCAATGGTTCCGGAACGCTCAGCCGATCAGCGGCGCGACAGGTTCGAGCTACACGATCACCAACGCGCAGACCAGCGATCAGGGAACCTACCATGTGGTCGTGTCGAACGAGTGCGGCAGCGTACAGTCACGACAAGTAACGCTGACTGTCACCGATCAACCGACACCGGTCCTGGAGCTTTCGCAATCAACCATTGCATTCCCGGCCATTCGTGTTGGTGTCAGCCAGCCCGTTAACGTGTGGTTCTACAACCGCGGTAACGCTCCGCTCCAGATCAGCCAGGCACAAATCAGCGGAAGTGGCGCGGCGGCATTTTCGATTGCAGTAACGCTCCCTGCGACTGTTGCACCGGGCGATTCGCTTCGGGCAACGATTACGTTCGCGCCAACAACCGATGGCACCCTCGACGCCACGCTGACGGTCACCAGCAACGGAGGCGAGCGAGCGGCTACGCTCCGTGGTCAGAGCGTTGCCCGTGCGATCACTCCATCGGCTGCCTCATTCGATACAACGCGTACCGGTGAAACAAACCAACAGACTATCCGTGCCTGCAATCAAACGGGCGTCGCCATCCAGGTTGACTCCCTGGCAATCGTTGGCGATGATGCCGCTGCATTCGACCTTATTCCCGGACCCTGGATGATGGAGCTTCGCAACGGATTGGGAGCCGGTTCGTGCGTGGACATTCCGGTCAGCTTCCATCCAACCCGGAGTGGCACTCACCGTGCCGCAGTGCGCCTCTATTGCACACAACTTGCCTGGCCATTTACGGAGGACATCGAGCTACACGGCGAAGCATCGCAGAGCACCAGCGTTGCGGATGCCGAGCGATACGGTGTGCGGGTGCTCCCCAACCCTGCGACCGACCACGTGACATTCGATATCGGCGATCGGCGGGCGGTGCTCCACATATTCGATGCTCGAGGAGTCATGGTGCACAGCACAACGGTCGAGAAATTCTACCGCTGGCGCACCGATGATCACACGGGTGCCCCTGTTGCAGTGGGAATGTACGTTGCAGTCCTCACGCTACCGGAGCAAACGATCATGGTGCCGATCCTGATTGCTCGATAATCGGGTGCGTGTAAGGATCACGCGGCACCACCGGCGGTGGTGCCGCGTTTGTTATTTGAGATTCGTCCAGCTTCCGGCATTATAGGCTTCGATTCCCTGCTGCCGGAGCAGTGACGTTGCACGCCCAGAGCGCGCTCCAGAGGCACACACCAGCACAACAGGTTTGCCCTGCTGCTTCAGCTCCGCAATATGTCGTTCGAGGCGATCGAGCGGAATATTACGTGCACCTTTTGGATGACCAGCTGCAAACTCTGCGGGGGTGCGAACATCAATGAGCAGTGCACCCGACTTAATGAGGGCGTGCGCTTTTCGAGGATCAATAGTGTGCTGTTGACCACCAAACAACCATCGGAACATAGACAGCTCGACACATGGTGAATTATCTCGTTACTGGTTTGATGCAATCATCATCGCAGCGATTCAGTGCGGGGAACATTTGGGCGCACTGTTGCAGTTTTGCAAGTGAACAAACAATCGGTATCGTCACCAATGGAGACTGCACGTTCTCGTGTCTGCGAGGCACTCCTGCGCGCAGCCGATCAGCTCGAACGCGGCGCCCCCTACCAGTGGGGGCATGTTGGTCAGTGCAACGTCGGTCACGTCGTCCAGCACCTTGCTCTGATGAGTGACCGCGAGATTATGGCGGCGTTTGGTCGCACGCTGACGCAGTGGCGCGAGCATGCCGCTGAGTACTTCGATGCAGCGATCGGCGATGAACCGCTTGCGACAACCGAGTCGCAGCAGGATTACTGCTCCGAGCGGAATATCCCGCTGGAGCAGGTTTATCGCCTTTTTGCTGTGGCTGGACTCCGTGCCGAGGACATCGGGCACATGGAATTTCTCTCCGATCCTGCTGTGCTTGCCCGACTACATCACAGGCGGCTACACCGAAATAATCCTGCGGACGTTGCGCGATACTTGCGCACCTATGCACAGCTCCTTGCCGAACGGTCTGGCGAGGAGAACTGCACCGCATCGGCTGCGTATATTTGCGCCTAACTGGAGCACGTCCGTGCTGCGCTCCCTGCTGGAGAGGTGGGTGAGTGGCTGAAACCAACGGTTTGCTAAACCGTCGTAGTGGTACAAACCGCTACCGCGGGTTCGAATCCCGCCCTCTCCGCAGCATATCGCTTTGGTCTGGCGCCGTATTTTCGGCGCCAGTTTTTTGTTGTCCCCTGTCGGTGGTTATGATACAAGACTCCTTGCTTGCGTTGGTGTACGTTGGTGCATCGGTGAGCTTTATCATCGGGTTGAAGTTGCTATCGCATCCGCGGACGGCGCGCCGTGGCAACGCTGTGGCAGCAGCCGGTATGCTTGTGGCAATTGTTGCAACGATGCTGCTCCACACTGCCGACGGCAAACCACTGGGCAACATCGCGCTGATTCTTGCGGCAATGGCGGTCGGGACTGTTGCTGGATGGATCAGTGCCCGCCGCGTTCCAATGACAGCCATGCCGCAAATGGTCTCGCTGTTCAATGGGATGGGAGGCGGTTGTGCTGCTGCCATTGCCCTGCTGGAAACGGTTCATGCCGCCGAGGGCGGATCACCACTGACACCGGCTGCATCCAGTATGATTGTTGCCAGTGCGATTATCGGCAGTGTATCGCTGAGCGGCTCCCTGATTGCGTTTGCAAAGCTGCAGGGTCTCATCGAACGCTCTGTCCGTTTTCGCGGACAAAACATCGTCAACAGCGCTGTGCTCCTGCTGGCAATCGTTCTGGGCAGTACGATCGTTGCACGGGGACAAAGCGATACCGCTCTGTTCAGTGGCATGATCGCGACCGCACTGTTTTATGGCGTTGCGTTTGTCATGCCAATTGGCGGAGCCGACATGCCGGTTGTGATTTCGTTCCTGAACTCATGCACAGGTGTGGCGGCTGCATTCGGCGGACTGTTTTATGGCAACCATGTGATGCTCACCGGCGGAATCGTCGTCGGTGCAGCGGGGATGCTGCTTACGTTGCTCATGGCGCGGGCGATGAACCGTTCGGTTCTGAACGTGTTGTTTTCACACTTTGGCGAAACCGCCATTGCAGCCGACACCTCGGGGCAGCGCTCCATGCGCAGCATCACTCCCGATGATGCTGCCGTCATGCTTCGCTATGCACGCGATGTGGTGATTGTCCCCGGCTACGGTCTGGCAGTCGCTCAAGGGCAACACGCACTGGTCAAACTCAGCACAGAATTGGAACGCAGCGGCGTTCGCGTCCGCTATGCGATCCATCCAGTCGCCGGTCGTATGCCCGGGCATATGAACGTGCTCCTTGCAGAAGCGAACGTTCCCTACGAACAACTGGTCGAAATGGAGCAGATCAACCCCGATATGCCGCAGGTGGACGTTGTGCTCGTCGTCGGCGCAAACGACGTGGTCAACCCCGCTGCACGCACCGATCCATCCAGCCCGCTGTGGGGGATGCCGATCATTGATGCTGACCGCGCACGCAACGTCATCGTCATCAAACGGAGCATGAATCCAGGATATGCCGGCGTGGACAACGCGCTGTTCTATCTGCCGAACACCTCGATGCTGTTCGGCGACGCCAAAGCAATGCTGGAAACCGTTCTCGATCGTATCAAACACCTCTAACCGGTGCACCAATGGATACACAACGCGGCTGGCTGTACGGAGCGATAGCTCTGGTCGTTGCCAGTCTTGTTGCAGCCTGGGCAATTACCCACCGGAATGCACGGCTCGACAGCATTGCCGTGGTGGGGCTTGGGCAGCGCGATTTTGAGTCGGATTTGATCGTCTGGCAGGGCGAATTCTCGCGCGAGAGCAAAAATCTGCCGGATGCGTACGCGTTGCTCCAGCGTGACCGCCTCGCAACCGAAGAGTTCCTGCGCTCGAAAGGAATTGATTCCAGCGAGATACAGTTTTCGGCTGTCTCGATTGTGCGGCTCTATACGACCAACTACGACGAGATGGGGCGTATTCGTGAGCAGCGTTTTTCTGGATTTCGACTGACGCAAACCGTGCGCATCGAATCGCGTGACCTCGATCGCGTTGAAGGAATTTCACGCGACATTGCCGAGCTTATCAGCTGCGGCGTTGAGTTCAATTCTGGCGCACCGCAGTACTTTTACACCAAGCTCGACTCTCTCAAGATCGCTCTCATTGCAGCGGCAACCGAGGATGCACGCCGCCGCGCCGAAACAATTGCCCACCATGCTGGTGCATCGCTCGGTGGTGTGCAGTCTGCGTCGTTGGGGGTTTTTCAAATCACCGAGCGGAATTCCTCCGAAGAGCTGGACTGGGGAGGAACGTTCAACACCACCGCACGCCAGAAAACAGCGCGTGTGACTGTCCGCCTGCGCTATCGCCTCTAATGCCGCAGCCACGCTAATTTTGCCCACCACTCCACGACAGTGCGACCATGATTCTTTCGGACACGGAAATTCTGCACCACATCGAACGCGGCACGATTGTCATCGAACCGTTTCGGCGGGAATGCCTCGGCACCAACAGCTACGACGTCCATCTGGGCAAGACACTGGCAGTGTACGTTGATCCCATCCTGGATGCACGCCAGCACAATCGCGTTGCCTACATCGAAATCCCCGACGATGGCTACATCTTAGAACCCAACCGCTTCTATTTGGGCGTGACCGAAGAATACACCGAAACACATCAGCACGTCCCGTTTTTGGAGGGGAAATCCTCCGTCGGTCGTTTGGGCATTGACATTCACGCAACCGCAGGCAAAGGCGATGTGGGATTTTGCAATCACTGGACGCTGGAAATTTCCGTCAAGCAACCGGTCCGTGTCTATGCCGGCATGCCGATTGGACAGCTCATCTACTTCGAGGTGCGCGGTGCGATTGCCACACCCTACCACCGCAAAGAGAGCGCAAAATACAGCCAGCGAACGGCGCTGCCTGTTGAATCCATGATGTGGCGGAATTTCCGCCCCGAGAGCGCATGAGATGGCTTGCTGTGGCGCTGGTATTGCTTGCCGCGTGTGCGGTACCGCCTCCACCACCGACCGAGCAACTCGATCTGGTCATCACCGCACACACCATTGACAGCGACGATGAGCTGAGCAGTCCGTCCGGCGACCTTGCACTGCCCTTACCGTCGGGCTGGACACTGCTGTTGCCCTCGCGCGACCTGGCTGAAGGGACCATCGGGCTGGCACTCAATCCGGACATCACGATGGCAGCCGTGATCCAGTCCCTTCCCCCGAGCGAGGCGCTGGTGGCTGCGCTCGAGCGGCGCGACTACCGCGCGTTAGCTCGCGCGTGCTTCGAACGCCGACTTCTGCGCACCGGCAATACGATTCGCCTGCTGAGTAACTTCGGCATCATCGGTCGAGATTCTGCCCGATTCGGCACCTACGAATTCGTTGAACACAGCACCGACACGACAACCGTTCGCCGAACGCGCGTTGCGGTCGTGCCAACGCCAAGCGGTGCCGTCTATGAAGTGGCACTCTCACCGATTGCCCTCTCGCTCGACCGTGCCCCCCAGGAGCGGCAGCTCGATAGTACCTTCCGCTTCATTCTGGCAATTCTCCGCATGCCATGACGCACGCTCGCCGGTATCATTGGTGGGAATTTGCAGCGCGTGCGCTGGGTATCGTCGCTGCAACGGTGTGGTATGGGACGCTCTTTTTGGTGCGACGCTGGACCGGAGCACCTTCTCAGTTGACCTACACCATCTTTCCGCGGTGGGCGCGTGCTGTTTTGCGCATTGCTGGTGTGCGCGTCGTCGTCAACGGCACTGAACACCTTCCGACGACCGAGCCTGTGGTGCTGGCAGCGAACCACTGCTCCTTGTTCGATATTCCGGTGCTGATGGTGGCTTCGCCTATACCGGTGCGAATTCTCTACAAACGCGAGCTGGAGCGGGTGCCGTTTCTGGGCTGGGCACTGCGCTTTTCAACCTTCATCCCCGTCGAGCGTGAGCGGGCGCAGACGGCAGGAAGAACCGCCCACCACACGATCGCATCGCTTCAGGAAGACGCCGCTGCACTGCTTGTGTTCCCCGAGGGCACGCGCTCTCGAGACGGCAGACTCGGACTGTTCCGACGCGGTGCGTTTGCGATCGCATTTGCAACAGGTCGGCGCCTTGTCCCTGTTGCCCTGCTCGGCACCGGAAGCATACTCCCACCAACGACGCTTCGATTTAGCGGCGGAACAGTCACGGTTACGTTTCTCCCACCGGCTGCACCGCCTGCGGTGGCATCGCGTGCTGACCAGCGGCAGTGGATCGAGCAGTTCCGACAGCAGATCCTCGAGGCACTGGGACAAAGCGACCAGGAATCCGTTAACCGCTGATAACACTGCCATAACGTTCTGCTCTCAATTTTGCAAGCGCTGACTCGAACGGCGTGTATTTTTGCGGCGCCTTTCACAGACGCGACCGCAACCGCCACGACCACTGGCATCTGATTACTCTCTCCCCACACAGTTCGAGCTAGAGCGACTGCACCCATGCGGTGCCGTCGAATGATGTTTCACCATTTCCTGTTTTGTGTATGCGTATTGCGCTGCAGTGGATTGTTGCTTGTGTTGTCGCTGTTAGCATGGCACACGCCCAGGGCGTTACCACAGCGACGCTCTACGGAAAGGTCCGATCAACAAGCGGAGAACCGCTTGTCGGTGCAACCGTTGTCGCTAAACATGAACCCTCGGGCACCGTTTATGGTGCCACGACTCGTTCCACCGGCGAATACACCATTCCGGGGATGCGTGTTGGCGGTCCCTACACAATCCGCGTCACTCTGGTGGGCTACCAAAAGCAAGAACGAAGCGGCATCTACCTGCAACTGTCGCAAAGTCTGCGGCAGGACTTCGTACTGACAGCACAGGATGTCCAAGCTCGTGACGTCGTCGTTGTTGCAGAGCAAAGCCCGCTGCTGAACGCTTCTCGAACAGGAGCAGCCACTTCGGTAGATCAGCGCACAACTATTACTCTGCCGACCATTACGCGCCGTATCGAGGACATCACGCGATTGACACCACAGATGGGTCCCGGCATGAGTATGGCTGGTCAGGACAATCGTCTCAACAACATAACCATTGACGGAGCATACTTCAACAACGCCTTTGGTCTTGCGGGGCAACCCGGCGATCGAACAGGCGTTGCACCGATCTCGCTGGACGCCATCGAGCAATTGCAAATCAACATCGCGCCCTACGATGTTCGCCAAGGGAATTTTGTCGGCGCTGGCGTCAACACCGTCACGCGTAGCGGCACCAACGAATGGGTCGGTTCGCTCTACTACTTTTTCCGCAACCAAGATTTTGTCGGCACACAAGCCCAGAATGCCACGATTGACCCCGGTACATTCCGCTACTCGATGATCGGTGCGCGGCTGGGCGGTCCGATTCAGCGTGATAAGTGGTTCTTCTTTGCAAACTTCGAAACCGAAGGCTTGACACAGCCGGGAACGACCTTTCGGGCTAACCGCGGCGAACCGGTCGGCGGTACGATCACGCGTGTCCGCGCTTCCTCCCTCGATTCACTGAGCACGTTCTTGCGCGAGCGCTTCGGCTACGAAACCGGTCCGTACGAAGGCTATGATTTCGAAACACCCGCCCTGCGATTCCTGCTCCGTACCGACTACAACCTCGACGAGCGGAATAAACTGACACTGCGCTACGTGCATCTGGACTCACGGACTGATGTTCTGCTGTCGAATTCATCCTCGCTTGGATTTGGCAATCGCCGGACAAATATCGATGCACTCAATTTCAAAAACTCGAACTACGCCATTCTGGAGAACATTCGCTCCATCGTCGGTGAGTGGAACTCAATCCTTGCCGATAACATGTCCAACCAGCTCATCGTCGGCTACTCCTACCACGACGAAAGCCGTGAACGACCGGCAACGCTGTTCCCATTTGTGGATATTCTCGAAAACGGCACAACCTACACGTCGTTCGGCACCGAGCCATTCACACCAAGCAATGAGTTGCGCTACTGGATATTTCAATTGCAAAACAACTTCACGTACTATGCCGGCGAACACACCTTCACCGTTGGGCTAACACTGGAACGGTATGAGTCGGAGAACGTTTTTTTCCCTGGCTCCCAGAGCGTCTATGTGTACAACTCGCTGCAAGATTTCTACACCGACGCGCTCGATTACCTTGCTAATCCGAACCGAACTACCTCACCAGTTACGCTCCGACGCTTCCAGGTTCGATGGTCAAACATCCCTGGACAAACTAAACCCATCCAGCCGTTGAGAGTCTGGTACGGTGGCGTCTATGCGCAGGACGAATGGAACATCCTGTCGAACGTGCGTGTGACGGCCGGGCTGCGCGTGGACGTACCGTTCTTTGAAAACACTGGCTACTACAACCCACAAGTAGATACGCTGTTTTTCCGCGACGAAAACGGCAATACTGTTCAATATCGCACTGATAAAATGCCTGATCCCAACCCGCTGTTCTCGCCGCGCTTGGGAATCAACTGGGACATCTTTGGAGATCGAACGACAATTGTGCGAGGAGGGACAGGATTGTTTGCCGGTCGCCCGGCATACGTCTGGATTTCCAACCAAATTGGCAACAACGGCATTCTGACCGGCTTTGAGCAACAGGACAACACCACGGCTCGACCGTTCAATCCTAACCCCGATCATTACAAGCCCACCAATGTTTCGGGCAATCCCGCCAGAAGCTACGAGCTGGCACTGACCGATCCATCGTTCCGTTTCCCGCAGGTCTGGCGCTCAACCATTGGCATTGATCAGCAGCTACCGTTCGGCTTTGTGGGCACGGCGGAATTCCTCTACGCCAGAGACATCAACGGCGTTTACTACATCAACGCCAATCTCAAGCCTGCCGACGGAGCATTCATCGGCGCTGATACTCGTCCACGCTGGACCAGCGGCAACCGTATCAACTCGATGGTCACCAGCGCGGTGGTGCTCAAAAACCAAAACGTCGGCTATTCCTGGAACATTGCGTTTGCACTGGAGCGACCGTGGCAGGACAACTGGTACTTCAAGGCTGGCTATAGCTACGGCATCGCCAAGAACACTGTTGATCCGGGCTCGATTGCATTCGGCTCGTGGAATAACAATCCGCACACCGGTGATCCGAATAATCCCGGGCTTGGCTTTTCAGCCAATTCGCTCGGGCACCGCGCCTTTGCCACTGCGTCCTATCGTTTCGAGTATTTCGACATTGGAGCAACAACACTGTCGCTCTTTCTCGATGGGATCACCAACGGCAACGCCAGTTATGTTTACGCCGGCGACCTCAATGGCGACGGGGGCACCAGCAACGACCTGATCTACATCCCACGGGACAAAAGCGAGATGAATTTCCAGGACTACACTGTGACTGTCGGCGGGCAATCGGTCACCTTTACCGCTGCCCAGCAAGCCGATGCATGGGAAGCCTACATCCAGCAGGACCCCTACTTGAGCAAAAACCGTGGCAAATATGCTGAGCGCGGAGCGATCTTTTTCCCGATGGTCTGGCGAGCTGACTTGAGCCTCACGCAGGAGATTTTTGGCAATCTCTTCGGCAACCGGCAAGGATTGCAGCTACGACTGGATATTCTCAACTTTACCAACCTGCTCAACAAAGACTGGGGCGTCGGGCAAATTCTGGTGACGACACAGCCGCTCATTGCTCGCGGCGCCGACAGTCAAGGGCGTGCCATCTACCGCTTGCGCAACATTGGCGATAAACTGTTGAGCACAACCTTCCAGCAGTCGGCAACCATCAACGACGTCTATCGCATCCAGCTCAGCATTCGCTATACGTTCAACTAAAGCGCACAGAGCTTTTTAGCAGGCAGCAGCCACAGGAGGGTCGTCCCTCCTGTGGCTGTTGCACATTTACGCCACACGGTATGTGTTCCTCCTCTCCCCTGTGCCGCTGTGACCATACCGCGTGGCGAGTTTTACCACTGAAGCTGTACCGAGCAAAAACCCTGGCGTCCGATCAACGTCGGGACAGCGCGTGGATTGACGACGTTGAGCAGATTATTGACACCAACAGCAATCGCAATAACTGTACCCATCATCGGCAGACGTTTTTCAATGCCTCCATTGAGCATCCAATACCCGGGCACAAGCTCAGCCGGGCTATCGAGCAGTTGTCCAAGGTAAAGCGTGCCGTCGTAAATGTCAGGATTCGATGCACGCTGCAAATCCCCAAAAGCACCGACGTACTGCACGCGGAAATTGGCGGCAATCATCCATGGCTGATACTGCCAGTCTATCCGCGCCGTGGCTGTATGGAACGGACGGTACCACAAACCTAGGTAGTCCTGGCGACGAAGACGATGAAATTCACCCGTGGAGGGCACAAGGTAGCCTGCCGTGCCACGGCTAATGGCAGCCAGGACACGCTCATCATCGGCAACCAACCATTGGTAGGATGCATTCACGCCGAGGCGATGATCGCCAAGCGGTAGTGTTGTGGCTGCCGTCACCAGCACGCCGTATGTCTGCACCGCCGCAATGTTGCGATAGGTGAACACCAGTGGCGATTGTTGATAGGGGTAGTACTCGATCATATCGCGCACACGGTTGAAAAACAGCAGCACATCGAGCATCGTCCCGTGGAGTGTGAGCGTACCCAATGTGAGCGTATCGTACTCAAGGGTGGTTCCCGCCATAGCTGAAAGCGACTGTTCCGGTTTGAGATCAAGTCCCAGCATGCGCGCGCCCAGCAGTTGGTAGCCGACGCCAGCCGGACTGAAACGAATGTAGAGTTGCCGCATGTCGGGTGCTTTGAACCCTTCGCCAACGGTGGCATTGATCGCAATGTGCTCGGAAATCATGTAGCGAAGTGAAAGTCGCGGCAATACCGGCAGTCCACCCATGAGCACTGACCGCGGTATTCCGAAGGCACTCGTCCAATCTGATCGAAGCGAGAGAGCATACGACAAGCGATCGTTGGGATTGCCTTCCCACTGCACAAACGCTGCAACCGTCCGGTAGAGCGGCTGTCCAGGGTATCGTGTGCCGCTGGCATCGTCGTAGAGGAATTCCACACCCGCCATCACCCGATTACGCAAGTTGATGATGCGATCGTACTGGATGAAAGCGCGTGCTGTCCGCCGCTGGAAGGAATCATCGCCGGCGCCATCGGCAGCCAGCGTGTAACCTTCGCGGTAGGCTGTCGCGTAGAGCTGCGCATTCCATCGTCCCACAGGACTGAGCCACTCCAGCCCAGCAGTCACGGAGCGATCGAGCGCTGCCAGCGTGCCGTGTGCTGTTGTTATCTGCCCTGCTTGCGCCTGTAGAAGTGCTCCGCTGGTTTCGCTCGAAAACAGCCGTCCTGCTAGTGTTGCGCGCAGCCGTGGGTGCAGCACCCAGCGCATACGCCCGCTCAGTGTCCAATCATCCACCGATGGAAATGCAAAGCGCTCTGTGTCGGCAACCACGTCGAACGCTCCTGTCCGCCGAAGTGTACCATAGAGCGTTGCATCTATGGATTCGGAGCCATACTGCTGTTCCACCTGCGTTTCGGCGGCACTGTGGTAGGTGTAGCGCACCAGTGCTCTCCCGCTCCAGCCGTCGTCGGCACGCTTGGTGATGATATTGACAACGCCGGCGAGCGCGTCGCCGCCGTAGAGACTCGAGAGCGGTCCCCGCACAATCTCGATGCGCTCGACATTGCCGACCGAAAGGCGACTCAAATCAATTGCACCGGCGACACGCCCGGTCAGCGGCTGACCGTCGAGCAACACGAGCGTATAGTCCGGACCAAGCCCCATCAACTGCACGCCACTGCGAACACTGCCGGGCGCAATGAGCACGCCGGCTTGTTCGCGCAGAAGCTCAGCGACCGTCGAGATAGCTGTTGCGCGTGCCTGCTCACCGCCAACAAGCTCAACACGCACCGGCGCCCGCTCGATCGGCGTTTCTGCACGTGTTCCGGTCACGACGATTGCCGTGCTCTGGTAGGAAAGCGTGTCGCCAGTGCCCGCCTTATCTGGCTGTCCGCGCACGATGAGCGTCGTCGTACACCACAGCAGGACAACCAGGGCAATGCGAACGGTCATTCAAAGGGAAGAACAGTGACACTACTCTCAGTGCCACAAAATTACGCGACGAGTCCAAAATTTGTAAAAACAACGACCGATTCAGTATCGGAAATGCTTGATCGGTTCCCCTTTTTCGCCGATCTCGGTCATGGCTTCGATGCCGATTTGCAGATGTAGGTCGGCGTAGCGCTCGGTCACGTGGCGATCGGAATCAGCGGTCTTGACACCTTCGGGCATCAGTGGAATGTCCGAGACCAGTAGCAGTGCACCCCGCGAGATTTCGTTGGCGTGACCAACAATGAAAATGGTTGCTGTTTCCATGTCAATACCGATGACCGAGAGCCGGCGGAGCCGTTCGCGGAAGTGATCGTCCCATTCCCAGACGCGGCGGTTGGTCGTATAGACAACACCAGTGCGGTAATCATGCCCGTGAGCAATGATTTTGTCGGAAACAAATTTGTGCAGCTTGAACGAGGGCAGCGCCGGAACTTCGGGGGGAAGGTAATCGTTGCTGGTCCCCTCACCGCGAATGGCGGCAATCGGCAGAATGAAGTGTCCGATTTCAGTGGAAGTTTTCAATCCGCCACACTTGCCTAAAAACAACACTCCTCGCGGTGCCCGTGCCACCAATAGATCCATGATCGTCGCAGCATTAGCGGACCCCATGCCGAAATTGATAATGGTCAAGCCGGCTGAATTAGTCGCCGTTTGCATGGGCTTACCTTCGCCCCGAATGTCACACCGAAATCGCTCGGCGAAGCGGACAAGGTAGTCGTAGAAATTCGTCAGCAGAATGTAATCACCAAAGCCATCGAGCGGCGTGCCCGTATAGCGGGGCAGCCAGTTGCGGGCAATCTCGAGTTTGGTTTTCATCGGCATGGGATATCGTTGAGCAGGTAAAGGCGCAATGAGCGCGCGAAATTAGCTGTCACAAAAAAATTGTTTGCAAAGTCGGTGCGAAAAGTGTTATTATCGCTGTTACGGACGCGCTGCCCCTAAGGCAGATATGTCCGACGACACGTACCACATCCCGACCAAAAGCTATGGCAACACGGAAAGCATCAACAGCGAAAAAGCGTAGCGCAACGACTGCTACTCGCCCAGCTCGCGCAACGCGCACCACAATGGCAGCATCCAAAGCTACCCGGCGATCAAAACCAGCAGCAACCTCGAAAAAAGCCAGCACTGCTGCGCGGTCGGCAAAGCAGCGTGCCAGTGCTCGCCCCACCCCAGCCAAGAAAGCTGCCGCAAAAAAGACTGCCCGCGGAATCAGCCAACGCACGACCGTTTCAAAACGCCCTACCTTGAAAGCAAAAACAGTCGCGAAAAAATCTACCGCTAAAAAGAGCGTTGCCCCTAAAAAAAGCACCTCCAAAAAGCAAACCTCAGCAACCAACAAAAAAGCAACAGCCAAAACCTCCCGTTCTCAAAAAACCGTGACAGCGAAGAAAACAACCTCATCGAAAGCTGCAGCACCCGCTGCAACGAAAAAAACCTCGCGTCGTGCTGCCGCCCAAGTCATACAAGCTCCCGCGGTAGAGCAGCATACCAAGCCTGTATCGAAACCAGCCGTTCGCTACTCAGACGAGGAGCTGGAAGAGTTCCGCCAGATCATCGAGGCAGAGCGAGCAAAAACGCTCGATGAACTCCGCATGCTCCGCGAACGACTCGAGGACCTCAACACCTACGAGACCTCAGAGGAAACGGGCATCTACTCGATGCACATGGCTGAGCAAGGCTCCGAAGCATACGAGCGCGAAAAAACCTACGCGCAAATCCAGCGCATGACCGACTACCTCCGCAAGCTCGATGAAGCACTCAAGCGCATCGAGGATAAAACCTACGGCATCTGCCGTATGTGTGGCATCTTAATCGCAAAAGAACGCTTGCGTGCGGTGCCCATCACGACGCTGTCGGCATCCTGGAAACTTCGCGGGAAATGCCCCGAGGACGGCATTGACCGCGTCGGTCCCGACCTGGGCAACGAATAAAAAAATCTGCTACTCATCCAAGCTACCGATCATCCATGATCGGGAATGCTCCTGAGTAGCAGACCGGGTGCGCAACAAGCCGCTCGCAATCCATTGCGCGTGTGGATCGGCGCCCCTTATCGGGCATCCATGCTCACGGGAGCGCCGACATCATCCATGATGCTGCTCTTAGCGCTTGAGATTGTTGACTTCTTGCAGTAGCTGGTCGCTAACGGTAATTGTTCGTGCTGCAGCCTCGAAGGCGCGCTGGGTCGAAATCAAATCCGCAAATTGTTCGGTCAAGTCCACATTCGATTCTTCCAACGCACCGCCAACAACGGCTGTTGATTGGAATATCTCAACTGCCGTGCCAACAATCGGCAATCCGCTATTCGGTGAGACAACAAACATGCCATCACCATCGCGAACCAGCCCACCAGGATTGGAAAACCTCGCTATCGCAAGCTGACCCAATATTTCCGACTGACCGTTGGTAAAGGAACCAATGATCTTGCCGGTGCTATCAACGCTCAAATTCTGTAAGTCACCCGGCGGGAAGCCATCTTGCTGCGATACCGTTAGCGTGCTTGCCGAGGCGAACTGCGTCACGCCTGCCAGCAAATCGCCCGCCGTTGCCAGCCGCAGCACGAGCGTCTTTGTATCGTCGAACGGCAGCCCGGTCGTACCGAGTGCCGCGTTGAGGTCTGCACCAGCGATGCTCAGATCAAGCGGAGTGTTGAGCGAGCCATCGGGATTGAACTGCACCGTTGTCACCGGCAGCGTCAGCGCATTACCATCGAGTGTCGCACTCAGTGTGAACTCACCGGCGGTGGCGGTTTTCGTGAACGTAAGCTGGAGAATGTGGGTGTTGCCGACGTTGTCGTAGATCGTCACCGATGCGTTGACCGATTCGCCGGCGTTCATGGCTGCATTCAAATTACCGCTGAGCGAAACATTCTCGGTCTGCCGCGGCGCCGAGCGAATGCCAGGATCAATCCGCAATCCCGAGAGCTGCCGCGAGAGAATATTGGCGCCGCTTGTGTCTTTGACCGGACGTCCGTTGGCATCACGGACGATGTTATAGCCCTGGACAATCGCACCGGTGGTGCTATCAACGATGTTCCCGTCCCGGTCAAGGCTGAGTGCCCCGGCACGGGAGTAGTAGTTGACATCGCCGACGCGGTAGATAAAAAATCCATCGCCGTTGAGCGCTACATCGAGTGCGCGGTTGGTTGTGCGGAGCGCACCCTGAGCAAAATTGCTCCGAATAGCGCCCATCTGCACACCAGGCCCGATCTGGAGCGCATTCCGCCCGCCGAATGCCTCTGCCGGTGCGGTTGCCGGCACCAGAAGCTGCGACAATTGCTCGGCAAACAATGCCTCGCTGGCTTTGAAACCAATCGTATTGACATTGGCAATGTTGTTGGAAATCACATCCATGCGTTGCTGGTGCGCTCGAAGCGAGCTAACACCACTGGTCAAGCTCCGAAGTAGAGCCATAGTGCAGTATCCTCCGCAAAAAAGTTTAGTCTGTCATACGTGCGGCACGACTGCCGGGGCAGGAATTGTTAGTGTGGAGGAGCATCCTCGGTCGGTCGGATGCTTCAGCGGTGGGTCTCCGTGCCCGCCAGGGGCACAGTCCAACCCAATTGTTCCTGCTTAGACAAGCACTGCCGCATCAATGTTGGTGAAAACGTTCTCGTGCGCCTGGTCAGCTTTGAGTGCAGTGATCACCGTGCGATTTTTGATGCTGACGATAAACACCATATCGCGCAGCATCACAAACGCATCACGCGCACCCTTGCGCTCAGCTTTTGCGACTGCATCTTCGAGCCGAGCAATATCCTCGCTCGATAGCCCGACGCCTCGACTGGCAAGCCGCGATTGGGCATGCGCAGAAAATCGAAGTCGTTCGCTGTCGAGGACTGCATCGAATGAACCGCTTGCCTGCTGCGTCGCTGGTGCCTGCGGGGTCGGCAGCGGTGCGAATGGAACAGCAATCGGCTGAAGTTCTGCAATCTGCATATCCTGCGCACGTGAGTAAACGTCCGTTTGCAGGTATCGTCACGATCGCGCAAAACTTGAATATCGCATTGGTCAAAGAACAAACGTGCGTTCCCGACGGCATCGGTCGGTTCGGCGCTAACTCAGCTCGATGATGCTGCCAATAGGCACTTCAATCGAACCAAGCAAGACCATCAACCCATCGTTGGTGTAGCGAACACCCGTAATGCGCCCACGCAGGAGCGGCGTTGCAGCGATGTCCTTGCCATCGGCGCCGGCAGCACGAATGGTGTAGGCATAGGTTCCAGCAGGAACAGGATTGCCCCGATCGTCGCGTCCATCCCATTCGAGCGTTTGCGTGCCTTTGGCGAGTTTCGAAGCGGGCACTTCGATTGTCCGCACCAGTGCTCCACTGGCTGAGCGGATCTCGATCGTGGCGCGTGCTGCTGTAGCCTGGAGCTGATAGCCAATCTCAACCGGAGTGGTGCCATCGAAGGAAAGATTGGCGCTGGTGACCGTCGCCATTTTCCCGATGAGCGAGGGCGCCGAATACTGCGCGATGCTCAGCGCAAGAGAGGCATTGCTCTGGAGCAACTGGTTGAGCGTCGCGCTGATGTTCTGCATCTGCTCGAGCGCTGAAAACTGCGCCAGTTGTGCCGCCATCTCCTGGTTCGAGGCAGGATCGAGCGGATTCTGCGAGCGCAGTTGCAACGTCAGCAGCTTCAGGAAATCCTCCTTGCCGAGCTGCTTGGTCGGCTCCTTGACTGTGCGCGTCGGTGCAAGCTCATCGAAAAGCTGTTGGGTGACCGATTGAACCGACTCTGGCATGGTGCCTCCTACATGAAATGTTCAAACTGCTCGTGATCGCGGCTATGGGAGCGAGAACGCTGGCGATGCTGCCGCTGCTTCTGCCGCCGGTCGGCTTGGTCATCGCCAACGGCAACAACACCGCTCGGCACCGGCGGCAGCAGTGCCGATCGCTCCACGACTGACGGTTCGGCAAGGCGCACCGCTATTGCGTCGGCACGAATTCCGCAAGCGTGTAAGTCTGCTTGCAGCGTTTCCACCGTCTGCGAAACCGTGCTATAGGTCTCCGCCGAGGATACGATGATCTGCACGACCGTCTCTTGACCACGCGTTGCAAGATGCACAACAATTGTGCCAAGGGACTCAGGCTGTAGCACAATGCGCGCGGTGCTCTGATTGCCCTGCCAGAGCGCTGTAACCGTTGCGCGGAGAATCGCCCGCAAGCCTGTCTCGAGCGGTGATCGGTTCTCCGCCGAGGCTGACAGTTCCGGCAGCGTGCGCGCCAGATACCCACGCAATAATGCCTCCTCTGCCGGCTGCACTGCTCCGTGATCGAACACGCGGTGTTCAGGGTGCGAGGGGCTCTCATCGCTCGCATGGGAATCAGCCCCCGATGCGAACGGCGATGCAACATCGCTGGGTTGCACACGTACTTCTGCACGCTGGAGAGATTCGCCCCGCGTATGCAGCGCTGAGGCTCCCTGCTCGACGACAGACGACGGATGCACCGGCAGAGCAGACCTCAATGCATGTGCTGCCATCACGTGTGCACTATGAACCGGCGCAGCCGAATCACGACCGCGTGTGTTCACCTCTGGCACAGCAAGCCATGCTCGATCACTCTGTTCGATGAGTTGACCTGCGGGATCAGGCAGAGTTGGGGTCTGTTCGAGTAATGTCACAGAAAAATGCACTGCCCCATTGCTGGTATGCAGCGTTGCCCGATCCAGCGCAACGGTAACTTTCGGTAGCAAATGACCGAGCATCTGTTGCAGCGTCTCGATCCAGCGCTGCACAGGAGCGAGCACCGAATCAGCGTCACGTTCCTGGATGCCCAACAGTGATGGACTCAGCAGAGGCGGTCGCTGGCTATCGAAAGTGATCGCTGCCCATGCCGTACCGGCACCTGCTAGCAGCACGGCTAATGCAGGGGCGGTCTCCCACGGTTGCGGCATCGCGTCGGTCGTATCCGGTGAGGATATCTGCCGATCACCCGAGGCATCGTCGGTTGCACTGAGCGCCGAGAGTATCGCGGCAAAGGGTGTATTCGGTTGGTTCATCCCACAGAGCATGCCCCCCGGACTGGGTTGCAGCAGATCAAACGGCGCGTGCTCTGCACCGGTAGCACACAGCGGCACAGACGATGCCGTCACAGTGGCGGGCAATAGATTCACAGCGTGCATCCTGCAGTCAGTGATCCAGATTGTCGGCGCCCGGCTTTAGCGTTGGTCCAGTGTTGCCATTGAGATTGCCAGCGCTTTGTCCTTGGGCAAGTACTCAAGCACGCGAGCGGCGGTCTTTCGCTTCATCAAGCGGAGCACAGCCGCAGCGTAGGCACTCTCGGCATTGGCTAAAATTTTCGCTACTTCAGCCGGGTCGGCACGATCGTACATTTCGGCAAGAACACGCAAATTCTTTAGCCGGAGCGAGTCTTGTTGCCCCAAGCGTTCCATCTGAGCCAGTGCGGTTTGCGTTGCGGCAAGCTGCTGCTGAACCTGCTGGTACTGCGCGCGGAGCTGCTGGAGTTGATCGGTTAGCTTCGCCACTGAATCTTTCAATCGCGCCTGCGCGCTTCGGGATTGGGCAAGCTCCCGTTGCAGTCGCTCCAGCTCGATTTCCCAGACTGCTGGCGGTTGGCGCAAGCTATCGGTACTCTGCTGGGGAGCAGGTAGTCCCAGCAGGGTCGGGTTCGTCACATAGAGGTAGCCACCACCGATGACCACTGCAAGAAACGTCACCGTCGTGACCACAACCAGGGCGAGCAATTGTTTGGAGGTCATTGTCACACAGTGCAGTAAAGCAACATCGAACGCGGGGGTGCTCAGCGCGATCCTGCGGGAGAACGCCGTTGCCGTGCGGCAATCTCGTCGAGCTGGCTTTGTTCATGGCGGCGTTCAGCGTGCAGGTATTCTTGATGCTGGCGCTGCCGGAGCCGCTCCAGCACATCGCAATCTTGCAAGCGTTCGACCAAGCGTTCCTGCTCACGGTCTCGCTCCGCACGCACCGCCAGCAGTTGCCGTTCCAACATTCGAATGCGCTCGACGAGCTGCTGGCGATAGGCATCCTGCGCCTGGAGGTGGTGCGCTTTGATGCTAGCAGAGTCTATCGCGCCACGTTGCAACTCTGCCTGACAGCGCTCGAGTGCATCCAGCAGAGCATGCTCTTCGGCGTTGAGCCGTGCCAGCGCCTGCTCGGTCTGTTCAACCAAGTGCTGGCGGTAGTGCAGCAGTGTCTGTAATCGAAAGCGAAATCGTGGCATCGGTTGTTGATTGTTGTCGAGAGCACCGGCTCCGCGTTTACCTGGAATATCGGCTGCGGAGAGGAAAAACCTAAAACTCACCTGCAACAAGTGCGCCACTTGACGTTTTCTGTGCACGTTGCGCCCGTCACTGTCACCCTGTGAACTGGTCACTCTGAGCACGTCACCCCTTGAGCTAGTCACCATCCTGAACCGTTACCCTGAACTTGTTTCAGGGTCTTCAGATGCCGAAACAAGTTCGGCATGACATGCGGAGGGCACGTTCACACGGATTGCCAGCACTGCCACACCCGGTCACCCTGAACTCGTTTCAGGGTCTCAAGATGCCGAAACAAGTTCGGCATGACGCTTACAGGCAGGCACATGCTTTGTGACCGTCACCCTGAACTCGTTTCAGGGTCTCCAGATGCCGAAACAAGTTCGGCATGACGCTTACAGGCAGGTGCACGCTTTCGACCGTCACCCTGAACTCGTTTCAGGGTCTCCAGATGCCGAAACAAGTTCGGCATGACGCTTACTACTGGCAGGCACACGCTTTGCTACCGTCACCCTGAACTCGTTTCAGGGTCTTCAGATGCCGAAACAAGTTCGGCATGACTGCCCGGTTGCAATCAGATACTGAAACACGTTCAGCATGACAGTTCAGCACCCTACGACGTCGCAAGGAATTCAGCACGCAGTTCTGCCAGCGCATCGGTAAGCGCAACCAGATCCTGCTGGCGATACCATCCACAGTGCCCGATGCGGAATAAGCGCTCGCGGTAGTGTTCCTGCCCGCGCGCGACGACAAAACCATATCGCTCCTCGAGCAAATCCACAATTGCTGGAACCTCCGGTGGCACGTGCACAACCGTCACCGCGTGTGCGCTGGCGTCACCGAAAAGCTGGTAGCCTGCATCGCGAAGCCGCGTGCGTAGATATGCCGCATCGCGAGCATAGCGCTCCCAGCGAGCGGACAACCCCTGGCGTTCGATCTGCTCCAGCGCGGCATCGAGCGCTGCCACTAGGGTCACTGCCGGTGTAAAAGGTGTGCTATTGTGGCGAGCGTGCGCCAGTGCTGTGCAGAGGTCAAAATACAGCGTCGGTGCTGGCTCCAGCAGTGCGTCCTCTGCTCTCTGGCTGAGCGCTACGAGCGCTAAGCCCGGCAGTCCTCCGACGCCTTTTTGGGACGATGCAATGGCAACATCAAGTCCCCATTGATCCATCAGCACTGGATCAACGCCCAGCGAACTAACAACATCGGCGCACAGGAGAATATCGGGCTGATGGCGTCGCACCCGCTCGGCAATGTCTTTCAACGGAGCCAGCACTCCCGTTGATGTTTCGGCATGGACTACCCAGATGCTCCGCGCGCGCGGTGCTGCCTTGAGGGCTTCCTCCAGCCGATCGAGCGCAATATTTTCGCCCCACGCAGATTCAACACGGTGAACACCGACGCCAAAGCGTTCCAGCATTGCCGCCCAGCGTCCGCCGAACCGCCCGTTGACACAAACAATGGCTTCCGTGCCGGGTGGATGCAGCATGCGCGCGACTGCTTCGTGCGCACCGGTCGCCGAGCAGGTCAACACAACAACTGGCGAGCGTGTCTGGAATAACCATTGCAACCGAATCTGAAGCCGATCCATCAGCTCCGCAAAGTGCCGCTGACGATGCGACAGCGGTTGCGCTGCCGCCGCACGCAGGACCGCTGGATGCACAGCCACCGGTCCTGGCGTAAACAGTCGGATGTTCATCCTGCCTCGTCTGTGTCGTAATGGTGTGCGAAAATCGGAGCTTGCCTGATGTGATTGCACAACGCCGACGATTGATCGCGACAATTTTTGCCCTGACTCTCATGGTTGGAGTCGGCACATCTACGATGCCGCCAGCACTGGCAGCGGTGCAGCGGCACTTCGGCATTGCGCCGGATACTGCTGGTATCCTGCTGGCTGTGTTTACGCTGCCGGGACTCATCCTGACACCACTGCTTGGCTATCTTGCCGACCGAATCGGTCGGCGCGTTGTCGTCGTGGTCTCGCTGGCGGTGTTTGCTCTTGCTGGCGCTGCTGCCCTCTTTGCCGAGCGTTTCGATCACTTGGTTGCGATTCGGCTGGTGCAAGGCATTGGCGCGTCATCGCTGGGCGCTCTCAATGTCGCGCTTATCAGCGATTTTTTCGACGGAACCGAGCGCGTTCGGCTGTTGGGCTTCAACCACAGCGTCCTCTCGATCGGAACAGCAGTCCTGCCGGTTATAAGTGGCTGGCTGGCTGCCATCGAGTGGCGATTGCCGTTTGCATTACCTGCAATCGGGATTATCGTTGCTGCTGCAGTCCTTGCGTGGATACCACCGGTTGTCCCCTCGCTCCAGGACAGCGAATCGAGCCAACAGCAGGACACAACTGCGATGCGCTGGAGTAAGCTCGGCATCCTGCTGGCGATGAGCACGGTAACGTATGCCATCCTATTCGGACCGTTTCTCAACTACGTGCAGGAACGTATTCGGCAGCTCGACCCAACCTCGCCAGCTCTCTATGAGCGCATTGGCATCATGATCGGGTTGATGTCGGTTGCAACAACGCTGGGCGCTGTCTTTGTCGGTCGGCTTTCGCGGCGATTCTCGTTAGCAGTTATCGCACAGGCTGCCTGTGCACTCTATGCAGTCGCACTAGTGCTGTTTGTTCTGATGCCGAACTACGCACTGCTGGTGATTCCAACAATTGTCTTCGGATTAGCGCAGGCACTCAACCAACCCGTGGTGCAATCGCTGGTAGCGTCACTGTCGCCAATGCAGCGGCGCGGGACCGTACTCTCGCTGAACCGAGCTGCTGCCCTTCTTGGTCAGACCAGCGGACCACTCCTTTTTGGTGCGGTCTATCGTGCTGCCGGCATCGAGGCTGTCTTTGGTGTCGGTGCTGCGCTGGCTCTTGCGTGCATGGCTGCTGTGTACGGTTTGGGTCGAGACTGAAATTGTCCGGCACGAGAGAGCAGCCTTGCACGTCTGTAGCAGCGGTCGTTAAATTGCCACGTGGTCGGAGGGCGATGAAGCCTATGCGTACCCATTCAGCATTTCTTCGATGGTTGGCACATCTGGCGTTGGTCTGTGCAGCGCTAGCGGTAGTTGTCGTTGATGCAACTGCACACCCGCGAGGCGGTTCTTTTGGTGGAGTGCGAGGAGGAAGCCGCGGCTACAGCATGCCGCGCTCGGCATCACCGCCAAGCTCGTTTGGAGGACGCCGTTCCACCAGCGTTCCTCGTGCGACGCCACCACCGCAATCCTTTGGAGGGTACCGCTCGTCGTCACCGCAAAGCAGTGGCAGGGTTGGCATACTACCGCGTGCTATTGGAACACCGCTCAGCACGCCCGACAATTACCGCCGATCTTACGGCATTCCCCGACGACAAGAAACACGCACGATCACTACACCTGAAGGGCAGCGTAACGTCATCGTGCACTCCTACGGCGGCTATGGCGATGGCTTGCTGATGGGCTACCTGATGGGGCAGACCTCGTGGCTCTGGTTTACGCCATTCCACCCAGCGTTCTACTACACCCAGCCGTACTATGCCCCTGGTCCTAATGGCACAGTTGAGTACTACCCGCCGACGTTTTCACTGGCGAAGGTGCTGTTTGTGCTGGTCGTCATTGGAGCACTGGTGTTCATTGCCTGGGTTGTCATTCGCAACCGTCGTCTCCAGCGGGGCATGCGTGTTGCTGGTGAGCTATCGCGCTCCTCGTTTGGCGGCTAAGATTTGAGCCAGAATCGGATCACTGTTCCGACGCCAAGCTCACTGCGCAATTCAAGCGGTGCACGGTGCGCTTCGAGGATGTGCTTGACAATCGCCAAGCCTAAACCACTACCGCCGACTGCTCGCGACCGCGCAGCATCGGTGCGGTAAAATCGCTCGAACACCCGTGCTTGATGTTCGGGTGCAATACCGATACCGGTATCCTCGACGCTGATAGCAACACGCCCATCTTCCCGCTCAACCTGCACGGTCACACGACCGCCGGGGACGTTGTACTTGATTGCGTTCGAGATCAGATTCGCCAGCACCTGCCCGATACGATCGCGATCGCCGTATGCGAGCTGCTCTGGCGGTGCATTGACGCTGAGCGTAACAGTCTGCTGCGCGGCTTGCCCCTCGAACTGCTGTGCAATGGTGCGTGCAAGCTCAGCAATGTCGAAGTAGCGAAAGCTCATACGCATTTCCCCTGATTCGATGCGTGCAATCTCGACCAGGTCCGCCAGGAGGGTCGAGAGCCGCTGCAGATTAGCGTGTGCTTTTTCCAGGAACGACCGAGCAACCGTTGGGTCCTCGAGTGCACCATCGAGGAGAGTTTCCAGATACCCTTCCATTGCAAAGAGTGGTGTCCGCAGCTCGTGTGAAACGTTCGCCAAAAACTGCGAACGCACTTTTTGCAGATGCTCCACTGATTGCTCGACGGCATCGAGCCGATCGGCAACGCGCTCGACTGCACGCGCAAGGTCATCGAGTGTGGCAAGGCGGTAGCGTCCCAGGATGGTACGATGCCCGAACGACAGTGCCGACAGTGCCGCGGTGATGTCCTCTAGTGGTCGTATCACATGCTGCCGGAGCCAGTGCTCAACTCCAAAGCGCACCGCGACAACGACTGCCAGACCTGCCAGCGCCCAGATGCCCCAAAGCTGGCTTTCTTCCGCCCACAGCAGAAGCCAGCCACTGACCAGCCATGCAATCACAATGCCTGCTGATGCCGCACCAAGAACTCGACCACGTAGCGACCAACGGTATGCCATATCGAATTGCAAATTACGGGCAGGTTGTTACGTGAACGTAATTTTGCGACGAACAATCCACCACCACGAACGTACCTATGTTTGAGCCGCAGCGACAGCGATTGATGGAGTGTCAGAACCGCATCGAGCAACTCGGGAGGTTTCTTTGACATTGCTGGCACACAGGCACGGCGCGCCCAGCTCCTCGAGCAGAGCCATAGCCCAACGTTCTGGGACGACCCAACCACAGCCCAGGCTATCATGCGGCAAATTGCCGAGGCAGAGCAGACCATTGACCGCTGGAGAGCGCTCCAGCGTCGTGCCGACGATATTGCCGCTCTCATCGAACTGGCGAGCGAAGCCGAGGATGAATCGGTCACACCAGAAATCAACAGCGAACTCGACAGCTTAGAATCGGCGCTCGATACGGCAGAGCTGGAGCAACTCCTCTCCGGCGAGAGCGACCGCTTAGGTGCAATCGTGGACATCAACGCCGGCGCCGGCGGAACCGAAGCACAAGACTGGGCAGAAATGCTGCTGCGCATGTACACCCGCTGGGCAGAGCGGAAAGGCTATCGCGTCAGCCTTGCCGACATGGTCGAAGGTGATGTTGCCGGCATCAAATCTGCCACACTCGAAATCGAAGGACCCTACGCATACGGCTATCTCAAAGGCGAAAGCGGCGTTCACCGCTTGGTGCGCATTTCGCCATTCGATAGCAACGCCCGGCGCCACACGTCGTTTGCATCGGTGTTTGTTTACCCGCTCGTGGATGACTCAATCACAATCGAAATCAATCCAGCCGAGATTGAAATGGAAACCTTCCGCTCCGGCGGCAAGGGCGGACAAAACGTCAACAAAGTGGAAACGGCTGTGCGGCTCCGCCACATTCCCACAGGCATTGTGGTCAGTTGTCAGCAGGAACGGTCCCAGCACCAAAACCGGCAGCGTGCGCTTCGAATGCTCAAAGCCAAGCTCTACCAACGCGAGCTTGAACAGCGCTTAGCTGAACAAGCCGCTCTCGAAAGCCAGAAAAAGAAAATCGAGTGGGGGAGCCAAATCCGCTCCTACGTCTTCCAGCCGTACACGATGGTCAACGACCACCGCACCGAGCTGAAAAAAACCGACGTCCACGCGGTCATGGACGGCGACCTCGATGACTTTATCCGTGCGTACTTACTCCAGAACGTGGGGCAGCAAGCATAGCACGTCGCCGACTACACCGGCACTTGTCAACACCGTCACCCTCAACTCGCTTCAGGGTCTCTTCCTTCCACGCCTTGTCACCCTGAACTTGTTTCAGGGTCTCAAGATGCCGAAACAAGTTCGGCATGACTGCCCGGTTGCAAACAGATGCCGAAACAAGTTCGGCATGACGCTTACGGACATGTGCACGCTTTGCGACCGTCACCCTGAACTTGTTTCAGTGTCCCTCCTTCCACGGACAGTGGGACGAAGCATCCACACAATGATCATGCCACCGGCGATAAAGAGCAATCCAACGGGCAGCCAATCACCGGCTTGAACATAGAACGTTTTCTCCTGCTGCGGTGAGACCGTACCGACCAGCGCCAATGCCTTCTGTGCCGGTGCACGAGCAAGGACAGTGCCCAGCGGCGAAATAAATCCGCTGATGCCGCTATTGGTGCACCGAACAACCGGTCGCCGCGTTTCAATAGCGCGCATTTGCGCAATAGCAAAATGCTGATCGGGACCCGGTGTACCGTCATACCACGCATCATTGGTAATGACTGCCAGCACGTCAGCCCCACGCCGGACGTAGTCGGCGCAATAGGCTGGATAGATGCTTTCGATGCAAATCATCACACCGAGGCGCAGCACCGTATCGCCGCCACGACACAGTGGCAGAACCGTCGCTCCCGGACCTTTCGCCCAACTGGAAATTCCCACTCCCCATTGCAACAGTCGCGCCAGTTCGGGCAGAGCATCGGAAAATGGCATGTATTCCCCAAACGGCGTCAGCCGAGACTTCCGATGCAACGGAAAATCCACAGCATTCGGCGCGATCAGGACAGCGGCATTGTATGCCCGCAACGGACGGTAGCGCTCAATGTCGGCAAAGCCGGTGAGGATAGCCGTACCTGTGCTATCGCACCACCGTTGAATCTGCTGCAGCAGCGGCGCTCCGGTAGCATCGAGCAGATTGACCGGCAGCGCGGTCTCGCTCCAGAGGACAAGATCGAGCGGTGTTGTGCGCCGCACCGAATCCTGGAGCGCTATGTGTTGCTCGAGCATTGGCTGCACGTCCGCATACGCCCACTTACGCCAGGGATTGATATTCGGTTGAACCACGGCAATCCGGCTGGGCTTGGAATCGTGCGGCGAATACTCAATCAGCCGGAACACACCGTACAGCAGCGGAGGGGCAATCACGGCAAGCATCCATCCGCCTAACTGCAGTGCTCCTCGCACAGGTGTGACGTGTGCGGCGTGTCGGCTCATCGTCTGCCGCATCCAACCATACACCACCGCATTGAGTGCAACGACAATCAGACTCACACCCCAGACACCGGTCAGATCGGCGATCTGAGCCAGTGCACTGCTCCGAAGCTGTGTATAGCCGAGCGCCAACCACGGATAGCTCAAGTCACCGAGCGAATGAAGCCATTCTACCCCAACCATCAGCGCTGCCATCACCACCAATGCTGTCGGCAGCGTCATGTTTCGCTTTCGCAGCACAGCATACACGGCAAGCGCCGGCATCAAAAACAGAGGATGCACCAGCCAGAGCACTGCACCCGCAACCATCAAGTACGGATCAGTTTCCCGCTGCCAACTCATCACCCACCAATTGGCTGCCCCATGCCATGCCCATGCGAACAGATAGAGCAAACCAAACCATCGGCGGCCAAGCTCAACGGCACGATCGAGTAACGCTAAGATGGGAACCAGACCAACCCACGCAAGCGGTCCCAATACCGTTGGTGGATATGCTGCACCCACGGCTGCACCCGCACCCAGCGCAACAGCCCACCGATAGCGCCAGAAAAAATCCTCGATCGGCATGCTCGTATTTGGTGGTGCTGCTACCCCCATCGCACTTAGAGTCCTGCTGCTGCACTGAACACAACGGGCACCTGCGCCCGGCTGCGTTCTGCGCCAGAGCGTGGGTCGAGCGCGACAACCGTCGTTTTCCCTTCACTCGCAGACCAGATCACGATGTGGTCCTGCGCAAAGTTGTAGCTGCCTCCATCATACGAACCGACCAGTGCTGTTCCAAGCATTCGCTCACCGGCAAGGTCGAGAAATTGAACTTCGCCGTCCAAAATCAAGAAGCCGCTGGCAACCGTCGGGGCGGCAACAATCCCACGCGGTCGAGTGTTGAGTGCATCGCGCTCGTACTGCGACAATTCGATTTGCGTCGTGATCTGCCGGGAAAATGGATTGTAGAACGTTGCCATCGCTGGGCTTGGTTGCTCGCCGGGAACTAGTTTACCGGTGCCAAGCGAGATGATGCAAAAACTGGTGCTGCCTTCACCACCTCCAGTGACAAACGTCGGATAGGGTGCAACCGCTACAGTTTCGACGATCGTGTTGCTCCGCGTGTCAATGATGCTCACACTTCCCTCACGCTGGTTGCAGACGGCGACCTGATTGCCTACGGCTGCAATTGCGACCGGCGCACTGCCGACACTGAGCGTGCGAACGACCTGGAACACCGTCAAATCAACAACACTCACCGTCGAATCGCCATTGGCGGTGTACGCCGTGGTACCATTGGCAAAGCATATGCTTTGGGGGCTGTGCGGTGCCGTCGAGATGCGTGCCACGTGTGCAAAGGTTGCGGCATCAATGACCTCGATCCGCTGCTGTTGCGGCTGCACTAAAAACAGCATCGAGCGGAACTGCGAGATTGCTGCCACGGTTCCGTCCAGCGATGTCCCATTAGCGGCAGCATAGGCATCGGTCTGGATTGGAACGCCGTCTGGCATACGGTAGAGTGCAAGCCGTGTCTGGTTACCCTCGGGAACAGCTACCAGGAGCCGCCATTGTTGCGGCGCGGTGTTGATTAGTTCATCGCTGGGGCATCCGCCGAACAGGAAACCCAATGCGATGAGCCCGATTGCCATCACTGCTTGACGCTTCATCATCACATCTCCATGGACTGGCTGGCGCACTAACTGCTTCTCGGCTGCAAAAGTAACGCAGCAAGCCGATCGGCTGCCGTTGCAGCAACCAGGCTGCCGAGCGCAACACCCATGCCGTTACACCCGAACACGCCCAATACACGATCGGCGCACCATTCGACTGCAGGCAGTGCCGGCTGACGGAAGCCCATGATGCCTGCCCAGCGGTGAGCAATGCGCACTGTTTGCCTCGGCGCTATGATAGTGCGCAAGTACTCTTCCAACTGTGCCTGGATATGCTCGGACACCGCAAACGCATCGGTGGTTTCGCCCTCGATATCGAGATTTCGACCGCCGCCAAACAGAATGCGTGTGCCGACGTTGCGGAAGTAGTAGTAGCCTTCGTCGAAATGAAAAATGCCATCCCAGGCAAGGTGCTCCAGTGGCTCGGTGATAAACACCTGTCCACGCCCAGGGCGCGCGGCAATACACGGGGCAAGCGACGGCGCAAGCGCATTCGTTGCCACCGCCGCAACCGATGCACGAAAGTGCATTTCTCCGCTAAGTTCGGTGCGGACGATCAGCTCGACGCATCCATCGGCAGGCTCAATGCGAGAAACCGGCGCACCCGTGAGCACCAGCCCACCCCGCTCGACGACGTATGCCAGCAGCGCTCGCATCATACGACCTGTGTGGATGCGTCCTTCATGCGGCAGGGCGATGAGATGCTCGACGGTTTCCCCAAACCCAAACGCAGCGATGCGATCATCACAGAGTTCGGCATAGGTGGCGCCAAAAATGGGACGGAGCAGCGCGTTGAGCTCATCGAGCCAATCGAGAACCGCCACATGACGCCCCCACACCAGTTCGTAGCCCCCGCACTGCTGGTAGCCAATCGCACTATCACCCAATCGGCGGCGGAGTCGCTCCAGCCCCTGCTTGCGCATTAGCACTAGTTCGGCAGCCGCATCTATGCCAAGGGCTCGGGCATCACGCCAGAGCTCTGTCGGCGAGCCGTAGCAGGCAAAGCCCGCATTCTTTGTGCTGGCGCCCGTCGGCAGCGTATTCCGTTCGAGCACAATGACCCGCTGCCGGTGATCGCGTTCGAGTATTTCTGCAGCCAGCGACAGCCCAATAATCCCTGCACCGACGATGCACACATCGGCACGGAGAAATTCTTCCTGCTCCCAGTACGAAATCGTTGCGTCCATATCAGACCCAGCTCAGTGAGTGAAACATCGAGCACCGCAGCAGCATGACTTGGGCATTAGAGCGGTCGGTGTGCGGTGGCATAGTACGTCGCCAGAGCTGCAGCAGCGGCAATGAGCATGGGCAGAATCAGAAGCCGCACAATCTGCCGTGGCGGTACGCTGGTCAAGTGCGCTGAAAATATGACCACTGCTGCCAGTGGCGACATAGTCCGCCCCAGCGACGCGCCGATCGCACCAAGCGCACCGAGCTGAACGGCTGTATCCACTCCGATCGTGCTGGCAATAGTCGGCAGGACTGCTTTCGAAAACGTCACACTCGGCGCTGTACCCGAGCCAGACATCACCGCCAGTGCCATCGGTGCAATAGTTGAGACAATCGGCGCTGCATCGCCCGCCGATCCCAGCAGTGCAACCAGGTGTTCAAGAGCGCCCATTGCCTTGAGTCCTTCGAGAAAACACGCTGCCGCAATGATGATGGAGATCACATTCGCAAAGCCGTATCCCAGCCCCTCGAAGAAGCTGCGCGTTAGCTCCGATGCCTTCCGCCAGTGCAGGGCAATCGCCAATGCTGCACATGGCACCATGACATGGGAAACCGGCACACCGGATGGATACAGCTCGGCAAGCGGTGGCACTAATCGCCATTGCGGCAACAAGGCAAACAGCAACAGGATCGGCAGCGGTGGCAGTAGAGCTTGCACCAGCCGAGGTCGTTCTGCGCGTGAGGCAACAGCATTGCCACCAATCCGCTGCCGGAGCGCCACTCCGATACTGAGTGCAACGGTTGCAGCGCAAAATCCAATCAGATGCGGCACACTCACCGCGGCAATAGCACTCGGTATCGGCGCGCCTGTTGCACTGGCAATGGTGACAATATCCGGCTCGCCCGGATTGAACAGGTTTCCACCGGTCGAACAACCCAGCACGAGTACCGCTGCACTAGTCGCTGCACTGTAACCACTGCCCTGCAGCAGAGGCACCAGAATTGGACCGACGGCAGCAGCAGCAGCGGTTTGGCTGGTAATCGCCATATTGACGGCGAATCCAACGATACATCCGCCTGGCACCAGCAACCATCGCACGCGGCGAATGGGGTGCACCAGCATTTCCACCATGGCTCGATCGGCACCGAGCGAACGAAGCACAAACGCATATCCCATCGCCGAGCAAATTGGACCGATGATGCTGCCATCCCCCATCGTGCGGAGAAAGGCATCCAGCACACGCTGTGGTGCACCCGCTAGCGTAGTCAGAATTCCACCAGAGGCGATAAGCACCAGCCGAACATCAACACCGCGCCAGACCAGCACCAGCGCGCTACCACTAATCACGAGTGCAACGGCAAGCTGCCAATCCATCGCTTATCTGGACCCCGCACACCAACAACAACTGCTCATGCACTCACCACTGATTTGATGTTGACAAATTCTCGAAACCCGAACAGCGATAACTCGCGTCCCCAACCAGAATCTTTGATTCCACCAAACGGTAGCCGAGGATCGGAGCGCACCGACGCATTGACGAACACCGATCCAGCCTGGAGCTGTGCGGCGATGCGTTCAGCGCGGTCGAGGTCTTGGGTGAACACAGCCGCACCTAAACCGTAAGCGGAATTGTTCGCCAGCGCGATCGCTTCGTCGTCATCGGCAGCAGGAATAATTGCCGCCAACGGTCCAAAGGTTTCTTCGTCGAAGGCTGGCATGCCCGGAGCTACATCGCTGAGCACAATCGGACGCACAAACGCACCCTCGCCGGTTGGACCGCCATCGAGCACGCAACGGGCACCCATCTGGATGCTCTGCTGTGCTTGCCGCGCCAATGTTTCCGCAAGATCAACGCGCGCCAGCGGACCAAGTTCGGTCTGCTCATCGAGCGGATCGCCTGGCTGGTACTTGCCTAGCCGTGCAGCAAGCATTTCCTCGAACTGCGCACGTATGCGTCTGTGCACGATAAAACGCTTGGCAGCAATGCAGCTTTGTCCGCTGTTGATCATGCGTGCTGCGGCGCAGGTTTCGACTGCCTGGGGTAGATCAGCATCGTCGAGCACAAGGTATGGATCGCTGCCACCGAGTTCGAGAACAACTTTCTTGAGCGCTTCTCCTGCACGTGCAGCAACAATGCGACCGGCGCGGGTGCTCCCGGTCAGCGTGACGGCTGCAATCCGACGGTCAGCGATGAGCCAAGCGACCTGATCGTGCGTAGCGCGGATAGTCTGGTACACACTGCCCATCCCACAGCTATCGGCGATACGCTGGAGCAGAAGAGCGCAGCCGGTCACTTCGGGTGAGTGCTTGACCACAACAACATTGCCCGCAAGCAGAGCTGGAATTGCCGCGCGAATGACCTGCCAGAATGGAAAATTCCACGGCATAATCGCCAGCACAACACCGAGCGGCTCGAAGACCACGCGACTGCGCCGAAACTCGGTTGGCACATCAATCGGACGCAACGCCTCTGCCGCTTGCTCTGAAAGTACGCGGCACGCCCACGCACATTTTTCGACTTCGGCGCGTCCTTGTGCAACCGGCTTCCCCATTTCGACTGCCGCCAGCCGAGCTGCCTCATCCCGATGGTCGAGCAGCGCCTGGGCAAGCTCACCGATCAGCGTGACTCGTTCGGTAAGCACACGCCAACGCCACTGACGCTGCGCCGATACTGCAGCATCGAGCACCGCACTTAGCTCGGCATCGCTCATCACTGCATAGCGCGCGACAATATCACCTGTTGCTGGATTACGGCTAATCAGTTCCATTGAGTCTCAAAGCGTCAAACAGGGAGAAATGCCCGACACCAGTCGGCAGTGCAAAACTATCAGTGCCAGCGATAAGTCCAGCATGTGTCACGGACGCACCGCGCCCCTAGCCCGCTCTCCTGCCAATGCAGCGTGCAATCGAGAACCTTCTGAGTCCACAATGGACAACAGCACGAGGTGTCTTTACCGACGCCAATGTTTCACCATTCTCCCTTGATGCATGGTTACTGTTCAACAGGCGCTCTCGGCCGTCCGGATCGGCGAGCCGATGGGCATTACCGACGGAGTGTTGGTGTTTCCGCTCCATACCTCACAGGTTCTCGAGCGTGATTCCATCACGGTTGCAGAAGCACAGAGCGCTCGAACAATATCGGTCAGCGAGTGCCGCTCCGGTGCACGAGTCTCCCAGCTTACTGTTACCGTTAGTAGCGAGATACCTGTCATGATACCCGAAGGAATGTTGCTACAAGGCGGGCGGCAAAACAGAATCGTTAATCTCTCGCTGCTACTACCGCGCGGTGAGCATATTATTCCGGTCAGTTGCGTTGAAGCAAGTCGGTGGAGCTACCGTCGCCCGGTACCTCGTCCGTCTCTGTCGCGGGGGAACGCACCACAGAATAGATTGGAGCCTAACCCGGACCGTGTCGGACAGAGTGAGCACCAAGAGGAGGAGCAGCCTGAACAGGTTGAAGAGTTTGCTGCCTGTGCGTTCGTTGCGCCGCCCACGATTCGCGCTGCGAAGCTTCGCGCAATGGCAAATCAAAACCAATCCCATGTTCAGTCAACCGTGTGGAATAGCGTTGACGAAAAAATCAATCGCGAACGCACCCCCAGCATAACTCGCGACCTGAACGCCGTCTTTGGGCGAGAGCGGGTAGAAGATATTCGCCGAAAGATTCTCGGCATCAATCCACTGCCCGACCAGATTGGAATCCTGGTTGCGATCGGCGATGTGTACTACGCACTCGAGTACTTCGATTGTCCGGAAACGTGGGCAGCAGTGCATCACCGAGTCCTTGGCTCCTACCTCAGCGATGCATCGCTGGCACCGGGACACACCTTCGAGCGTGTTCCGACGGCAGAAGAAATGCAGCACGTTTTTATCGGCATGACCGAGCCAGGACCGAACCCAACAGCACCGCCTGCCAATAGCTCGATCTACAAAACAAGTCCTGCGCCAGCCGGTCTGGGCACACACACGCTCATCAGAGCTCAACGGATGTGGCTCGATGTTGCCCCGACAGCCAACAGTACAGGTACAACGATTCGCTTCGCCATGCGCACGCTATCGGGTTTAGCCTTTCACGCCAACGATCGAATGCGTCATGTCGCCCTGTTTGTCGGGCGACACAGAGGACGACAGCGATCAGACCAGCATCAGATGTAGGTCCGGTCAGGAGGCTCTCTGGTGTGGGGCAGACCGCAGTCGGTCTGCCCTGCTGCTTTTATCTGAGCTTCGGGCGGCGTGCCGCGGTGCTGCCCGTAGTTTTGCACACTTTTTTCCACACTTCCACACCGCAGGCAATGTTCGACCCGTCAGAACTGATTGAGCGCGAGCAGCGTGTTCTCTACCCGATTTACCGCCGGTTACCGATTGCCATTGCGCGCGCAGAGGGCTGCTGGATCGAGGATCTGGGTGGGCGTCGCTACCTGGACCTCATCAGCGGCATTGGCACCAATGCGCTCGGTCACAGTCACCCTCGAATACTGGAAGCAATCTCCGCGCAAATTGCGCGCTACCTGCACGTTTCGAACCTCTACTACCAGGAACCGCAAATCGTGCTTGCCGAAAAGCTCTGCCAGCTGACAGGGTACCGAGCGGTGGTGTATTCGAACTCTGGGGCGGAGTCCTGGGAAGCAGCAGTCAAACTTGCGCGGCGCTGGGGACATCGAAACGGCAAGCAGGGCGACATCATCACCTTTAGCGGTGGTTTCCACGGGCGCACCTACGCTGCACTCTCTGCGATGGATAAACCGCTCTACAAGGACGGTATGGGACCTTTCTTGCCGGCAATGCGTGTGCTGCCCTACAACGACCCCGATGCCCTCGAATCAGCGGTGGATGCAACAACGGTCGCCGTCGGACTGGAATTCATCCAGGGCGAAGGTGGGATTGTCGAAGCAGCGCCAGAATTTGTCGCGCGCATCGAGCAGTTACGCCAGCGGTACGGCTTTCTGCTCATAGCCGACGAGGTGCAGAGCGGCTGTGGACGAACCGGCGACTTTTTCGCATTCGAACGGTACGGTGTGCGCCCGGACATCGTCACAATGGCAAAGGCAATCGGTGGCGGACTGCCGCTGGGAGCGATTCTCGTTGCTGAACACCTACTCGGTGTCTGGGAGCGCGGTCAACACGGCACAACCTACGGGGGCAATCCCGTCGCGTGTGCAGCCGGGAGCATTGTGCTCGACGAACTCACCGGCAACGGTCTGCTCGAGCACGTTCGCCACATCGGCGCGTTGGTTCGCGCACGACTGGAACATCTGGCAGAACGCTTCCCGACACTGATTCGGTCGGTCCGGGGACGCGGTTTGATGCTCGGGCTGGAATTACACGAGGACGCAACAGCACTCCGCGATGCGCTGCTGGCACGCGGTGTCGTTGCAAATGCCACCGCAACAACCATTCTCCGATTGCTACCGCCGCTGATTTTGACAGCCGATCAGTGGGCATATGCAGAACGCGCGCTGGCTGATGCGCTCGCCGAACGAGCTACGGCGAGAGCCGCTGCCGCGACCAGCCCGCCGTAGTGCGTTCGAAACGGAAGCGATCGTGCAGACGGTTTTCGCGACCCTGCCAGAACTCAATCACACGCGGTTCGACGGCATAGCCACCCCACCACGGTGGCGGTGGGATCTGATCAACAGTGGCGAATTCGTGCTGGTACCGCGCAATAGCCTCGTCCAACTCTGCCCGGCTCGCCAGCGGCGTGCTCTGGCGGGATGCCCATGCGCCGATCTGTGCCCCTCGTGGGCGGGTTGCAAAGTACGCAGCAACTGTTTCCCGATCCAGCAGTGTTGCCGTTCCTTCGATCCGTACTTGCCGCTCCAGCTCTGCCCAGTAGAACAGCAGCGCCACAGCCGGATTGATTGCCAGCGCGCGCGCTTTTGGACTTTCGATGTTGGTGTAAAACAGCAGACGTCCGTCCTCAATGCCTTTGAGCAGGACCACTCGCACGGCAGGATTGCCATTGGCATCAACCGTTGCCAGCGCCATCGCAGTCGGTTCTGGTAACTCAGCGCGAATAGCATCCTCGAGCCACCGCTGGAACTGTGCTAATGGATCTGCGGCAATGCTGGATTCATCGAGCTGTGCAAATCGGTACTCGCGACGAATGGCGGCAAGCTGATCGGTAGTGAGCATACGCAGCATCCAAATCAATTGTGCAAAACTACAGACCTCTGCAGCCGGTGGAGTGAGTCGTATTTTGCTGCCGTCGCAGATTTTTCGTGCAACACTGATTCCCCATGATCAACCATGTACGCTTGATTGGCTTTCCCTCGGACTTAGGTGCCGGGCGTCGCGGGGTGGATATGGGACCGAGTGCACTCCGCATCGCAGGCATTGCCGCAGCATTGGAAGCGCTCGGTCATCGGATTAGCGACGATGGGGATATTCCCGTCCGGGGGCAGGAGGTCCAGCGCATCGCGAACCCCAAGCTCAAGTATCTGCCGGAGATTGTTCGGGCATCGCGGCTGCTTGCAGCCAGAGTGGCAAACGCTCTACACGAGGGCGCTTTTCCGATTGTGCTCGGTGGTGATCATTCGCTGGGGATTGGATCGGTCGCGGGCGTTAGTGCGTACTGCCGTGCAGTCGGCAAACGGCTCGGTGTGATCTGGATTGATGCTCATGCCGATATGAACACGCCAGAGACCACGCCCTCGGGAAATATCCACGGCATGCCGCTGGCAGTCGCGATGGGATTCGGCGCTGAGCGCTTAGTCAGCATTGCAGGATTTGCCCCCAAGGTTGCGCCGGAGCATGTTGCCCTCATCGGCATTCGATCGGTTGATCCTGGCGAGCGCGAGCTGATCGCTCGGCTGCCGATGCGGGTCTATCCTATGCCGGACATTGATAAGCGCGGCATTCATACAGTCATTGCAGAGGTGCTCGAGCATTTCCGCCGAACAGTGGATCACGTCCACGTCAGCTTTGATCTCGATAGTGTGGACCCATCGCTTGCTCCGGGGGTGGGAACACCGGTCTCCGGTGGCTTGACGTTTCGCGAAGCGCACCTTGCGATGGAAATACTCGCCGAGTCGGGCATGGTTGGCTCACTCGATGTTGCAGAAGTCAATCCCATTCTGGACATCCGTAATGCGACCGCACTGTTTGCCACCGAGATTGTTGCCTCGCTGCTGGGCAAGCGTATTCTGTAGCGCTCTGCTCTGCACTGCAACGCTCTGCGCACAGCCGCGGAGCGGCTACCCTCTGGTGCTGGGTGCAAGCGGTGGTGTTGCGCTCGGCATTGGTAGCGCCGAGCTATTCGACGGCTATCGCCAAGCGACCGGACTGCGCAACAATGATTTCGACGTTCCGCTCACCGTCGGTGCGGTCGCACTGGTCGAGCTTGGCGGCGTGCGCATTGGTGCAACGGCAGATTACTTCCGCGCGCAGAGCCTCGAGCACGGCAGTCCGGCTGCCTCACCGCAGCGCGAACTGGAAGAGCAGCTCCAGCTGGAGATGCTGCCACTGTTGCTGGCTCTGGAAGTCGAACCCTGGCGCCAGCAATTTCGGTCGTATCTTAGCGCTGGCGTTGGCGCGGCTTTTGCACGCTTTCGATGGTATGAACGCAGCTGGAATGACGGCAGACTCGAGCGCAGCAGCATTCGCACCGACATGCGCCGAACAGTGCCTGCCATACGCGTTGGTGTTGGGACGCATCTGTTTTTTGATGCCGTGCACCAGCGGTCGTATCTGGGTGCGCTCACTATCGAGCTGCGCTATACCTACAGCCCAGTCCGACTGGCAGCCTTTGCTCTGGACGGATCAGCATTCCCGCCAGGGCAATCAAGTGGCGACATTCACGTCGGAGGCAGTGCGCTGATGCTCAGCATTGGCGTGCGCTTCCAGCTTGGTCAGTCCCGTTAAATTTTCCACTTCTTTGAGGAGTGCTGCAATGAAGCTCACCATTACCTCCCGCCACTTCAAAGCGGGCGACGAACTTGAATCCTTTGTGCGTGAAGCGCTCGACCATGTGCGCTCATTCCACGACAGCATCATTGGTGCTGACGTCGTCCTGGAGCATGCGAACAACCAATGCAGCGCTGAGTTTGTGCTCAAACTCAACGGCAAGACACTCGTAGCGAAAGAAACGGCAGAGGACTTTTTCAAAGCCATTCACGGCGCACGGGAAGCGCTGGTGCGTCAAATTCGCAAGCTGAAAACAAAGGAGCACCGCTGGTAGCAGCAGCTCAAAGAGGAAGTTTGACGGCAACGGTCATCCCGTCGCCGGCAGGGATAATGGCTGCGCGTAGCCCAGGATGAGCAGCCACGCGACGGTTGTATTCTTGCAATGCACGGACATTGTGCGGCTCGAACGTTGGATGCGCGTCAGCAATGTGTCCCCAGGCGAGCGTGTTATCGGCAATGATGAGTCCGCCCTGCCGCACTCGAGGGTAGCAGCGTTCCAGGTAGTGGCAGTAGTTGGGCTTGTCAGCATCAATGAAGACCGCGTCAAAGAGTGGTTCCAGTGGGAGCGCCTCGAGTGTGTCCAGCGCTACCCCACACCGAACCTCGATGCGATCAGCAAGTCCGGCTCGCGCTGCCTGCCGTTCGATAAATGCACAGTAGGCTGGATTGATTTCCAGACACACGACTTTCCCCGTCGGAGGAAGAACCCGAGCCATCACAAGAGCGCTATAACCGCCGAGCGAACCAATCTCGAGCACACGTTCGGCACCGATTGCCGTCAGCAACACTTGCAGTACAGCACCCTGGGCACCGCTGATGTGAATCGCTGGCATGCCCGCAGCATCGGCATCGCGACGCAGTTGTTGCAGCGTCTGGTCTTCCGCGCTGAAGAGCGACTCAATGTACGCCGCAATGGGTTCGGTAACAGGAGTAAAGGTCGCCGACATAACTCATCGAAAAAAGTGGTCGTACACACCGGCGGTACGCGATAGGCGCAGTGCATCCAGCTATGGACGCGTGCCCAATCGAACGTTGACGTTGATGCCGTAGCGGCTGATGGTGTCAACCAGACCACCGAGCCGATGGATCGTTGAGTCGAGGCTCGATGCCAATTGCTCGTCGTAGAGCAGTCTGCCGAGCACGGTTCGTTGCGAGCGGAGATCATGCAGCATCGCGTTCAACTGGCTGAGAGTCGAATCTGCTGTTGATGCCACCTGTGTTGCTCTCTGCGCGAGAGTTTCGATGTCTCTGCTGGCACGGTCGAGCCGCTCGAGCAAGCGCTCGATGGTCGGGCGATTGTGTTCGACTGCCTGGCGGAGCTGAGCACTGGTTTCGCCAACATCTGCGATGATGCGATCGAGTGCGGCACGGTTGTCGCTAGTAAATTGCCGGAGCTCAGTTACCAACTGGCTCGTCTGGCTGAGGATGGTCCGGATATTGTCGTGCATATTTCGATCGCTCAGCAACGCATTGGCTGCGCCGATCGTCGTATCGAGTCGTTCAAAGAGCATGCCGGCACGCTGCGCAAGGATGCCGAGCTGGCTGAACATTTTCGACAGGTCGCCGTGGGATTCGGCGAGGAGGATGGCACCGTTCCAGGGTGCGCTGCTTGTTCCTGGCACAATATCGAGCCGCTTGCCACCGGTGATTTCGAGCAGTGCAACCTGCGCGCGTGCATCAGCGCGAAGCAGGGAGTCATCGGTGATACCCGCAACAATGAGCACCGAATCGCCATCGGGACGCACGCTGAGGACTGTACCCTGTTTGATGCCATTGATCCAGACCGGAGCGCCGGCTTCCAATCCATCGGCACTGGCAGCACGGATGCGGACTTGTACCGCCGATGTTGAAATGTTGACACCGCGCCCGATGGTAATGCCAACCAGCAAGAGGATCACGGCGACAATCGTGATTGCACCAACTTTGATATGGGTTCGCTGTTCGGAGCCGTACATGGGATGGTTCTCGAAAGACTATAGTGCTGCACTGCCATGCGTGCATCACGATGCACCGCACGCGCAGGGGCGAAATTACGCTCCTTCCCGCACGACTCGGCGTGTGCTTTCAGAATGGAACGTCGTCGCTGCTGGTGGTTTGTCCAGGCTCGGGTGGCTCGTGTCCGCTGGTGGGTGATTCAGGTTCCGGCAGTTCTTGTCCACTGGCGGGTGCCTCTTTCCGTCCATCGAGCACGATGATAGTATCGGCAATGATCTCGTATGCAGTCCGTTTTGTCCCGCTGCTATCCTCGTAGCTGCGCGAGCGGATGCGTCCTTCGATGAACACGCGCGTGCCGCGTTGGATTTGGCGTTCGCTCAGTTCCGCCAGATGACGCCAGGCAACGATCGTATGCCATTCGGTGATTTCCTGCACCTGCCCCTCCTGATTGCGCCAGCTTTCGTTGGTTGCAATGCGGAACTGTGCCACTGGTACTCCCGCAGGGGTATAGCGGATTTCGGGGTCTTTTCCGACGTTGCCGATCAGCAACACTTTATTGAGGCTGCGAGCCATGCTCGTACCCTCCCAATCGGTGGGACATACTCACCGCGAAAAATACGCAATCGAGTCCCTATACTTGGTGAGCTTTAGCGCTATGCGTGGGACGTGTTCTGTGCGTCGAGATCGCGCAGCATGCGCTGGGCTACCGTCTGCAGAACCGTCGGCGAGTTATAGAACCCCGACTCGATGCCGGCATGAATGCGCTGGCGTTTGGCACGTTCTGGATCTCGGAGTGCTGCGCGGGCTTCGTCGGAAAGCTCGATGCGATCGCTGGGCTGCTGGCTGGTTGACTGAGCCGGCACCGAATTCTGAGACGGATTCGGTTGAGTGGGTACCAGCGGGGAAAGGTCCGGTTTACCGTCAACTGAGCGAATCATAGGCTACTCCGTTGGTAAATGAACAGTGACTGTTGTGCAATCCGTTGCCGTAAGTGATCTCCAGCGCGCTGGACCAGCGTTTGGAGCTGCTGTGCTCGGCGCTGATCGGTGGTGTGGAGACGATCGAGGGCATCCTGCCAGTGCCGACGCCCCGCTGTCATCGTGCGCTTGCCCTGGGGCGAGGCGCACCACGCCAAGAATCCATCAACAACTGTGCCACGCGCTCGGAGCACATCATCAATTGCCGCAATCGTTGCTTCCCGCTCCGAGGCAGTCGAGGCGTGCTCCATGGTATCGAGCAGCGTATCGAACGCCGCACCCAGGCGCTCCATCTCGGCAAGAAATGTCGCCAGGTCAACAACCTTAGACGCGTTCATCAGTCACCGCGCCACGGTCGCGAACAAGACGGCTGATCATGCGCAGAATGCGCAGCGATTCCTCCGGCGGTATCTGGCGGACAACTTCGTTGGTTTCCGGATCAACAATCTTGATGACTGTTCTCCGGGTTTCCTTATCCACCGCGAATTGAATCTGGCGCTGCGCCACCTCCAGTGCATAATTCGAACTGCTGGCTGCCTGCTGGGATGATTGCTGCAAGGTGTCCTGAGCGCTCTGGTCGGTCGAGTGTTGCTGCTGCGCAACAGTTGCATCGCTCGATTCGACGGAGCGCTGCTGGACCAGCGGCTGTTCGATCATTCGCACAGGCGGCGTTGCCTGTACCGAGCTAATCTGGTTCATTGATGTACCTCCAGTGTGGGACAGACCCACCAATGGACATTGCGCTGCGTCCTACCAGTGCTGCCATCACGCTTGCAAGTACGATGTGTACTGGCTCATCTGTCCTTGAAGCGTGTAGAACAGCTCCTGCAATTTGGTGTATTCGCGACGTTGCTGCTCGACTTCTCGGTCAATGCGATCCTGGAGCGCTTTCTTTTGGTCACTGACGCGCTTGATTTGCTGCCCCAGCGAGGTCGAGCGTGATTGCAGCAGCCCGTCGGAGCCAATCAATCCCGTAATGGAGCTCATCAGTGCGTCCGCAAAGCCGCCACTGCCGGTAAACAGCGTCGCGACCGCCGACGCATTGGTTTCGAGTTGCTGCTTGAGACGGTCCTTGTTATCAACCGAGAGCGTACCATCGCTGGCAATCTTGATGCCAATATCTGCCAGCGAGGTCAGCGGTCCGGAAAACACGCGCGACGACAGCGATCGCAGCTCGGATTGGAAACCGCGTAGCGCCGCATCGCCGCCGACCGTCTTGATGTTGTTTTTGATGTAACTGAGCGCATCGTTGTAGGCATCGAGCAATGGCTTGATCGTATCGGCGACCTTGTCGGTCCCCACCGATGTGGTAAGGCTGACGGCAGCCTCACCTGCCTGCTGAGCTTTCAGCAGCGTGAGCGTAACGCCACTGATAGCATCGCTGATTGTGTTTGAAGAGCGTGTAACAGTAACGCCGTTGACCGTCAGCGATGCGTTCAAATCGCTCTCGGTCCCCAGCGCATACCCTGCTCCTGTCGCTGTTGCTTTGGTGCGTTCATCGCGGAGCGTCTGTGTCGCGATACCGACTTTGGAAAGGACACCGTCAACATCTTCGATCACCAGCTCGCCGCCAGGGGACGAATTTGAAATCACCAGCCGGGATTGATTAACACCGGCAACCTGTACCGTAGCCGTTGCGTTCGCTCCGCTGGCACCATTGATCGCACTGGCAATCTTGTTGAGAAGCGTTAGTGCATTTTCCGACGCCCAGATTTCGAAGCTCGTTGTTGATGTAGGGATGTACACATACATATCCACTCCATTGACCCGAAAGCGCTTGTAGCCACCCGAATCGAACAGAATGGTATCGGTATTGGTCATTGCCAATCCTTGGGTCGAAAGAGTCGTGGTTCCCGTTGTCTGCTTGACGCTGCCTGTCAGTCCAAGAGCAGCCAGCACCCCGCTGGAGTCGCTGAAGGTAATGGCATTGCTTGCGCCGGTTTCTTTTGCTGTGAGAGAAAGCCTGCCGGTGCTGGTGCCATCTTTGACCAGAGCGGCGCTTACCTTTGCGCCGCTATCGGCATTGACAGCAGACACAATTTTGTTGATCAGCCCCTCGTACGTTTCCGAGCCATCGAGCGTGATCGAATAGTTGCGTCCGGAGATGGTAAATGTCTTTACACCAGCGACCAACCCCGCTGCACTGGTGAGCGTACGTTGTGCGGATTGGAGAACGTCGCTGGTTGCCAACCGATTGACCTTGACGGTCGCACTCCCTAACGCTGCACCATCGGCAGCCGTCGCTGTAAGCACGGACGTATCCGAAACCGTAACACTCCGAGCTTGGAACTTGGAGGCTGCACCCGTCTGCAGAAACGTATCGGCAGCACTCTGGAGCGCCTCCAGCTTCGAGCGCAGCGTGTTCATAAAGCTTTGCCGCTGTTCGAGCGTCGTCTGTTTTGTCGTGAGCGCATCGAGTGCCGGCTGCCGTGTGCGCCGATAGGCTTGGATAAGCAAGTCAACGTTGCTCAGCCCACTATCGGAGAAGCCGTTGCCGACCAGGAAGGTTGTGCTCAGTGGATTGGTTGCCATAGCATTCTCTATCGGGTACTGTCACATAGACTCATTCAAGTTGAAATGCCTCAGCCCAGGCTTGGCGTAGCCCAGCAATGATGGTGGCAGCATCGTCGTAGCGCCGCATCGCAACGCACCGCTGGCAGTATTCGTAGAGGCGAAGCAATCGCTGGGGCAACTCGCCGTAATCGAAGTTGAGGGCATTGATCAATTCTGCCAGCACACGCCGCATGCGCTGTTCATCACCGCGCCTCGCACTGAGCAAGAACAAATCATACGTTTTCAAAATGATCTTCTCCGGACTCCAGCCGAGAACTTCCTGCTCAAGGTATGCCGGAGCTTGCCCTGCCGAGCCGGTGTATTGCTGCAACCGTTGCCGTGCCACTGCTGTTGTCATTGCGTGTCAACCATGATGAAACCACAACCGCACATCCATGCGGACCTATCCATGCGGTATTATCGCCCATTGCTGAAAAAACTGTAGCCTTGACAAACCAAAAGCGGCGGACCATCACAGTCCGCCGCTTCGGGCTCTTAGTTGAACCAGTACTCCTCCAGCGCTTGACCGCTATCGGAGAAGCTGAAGAAAGGAGGACGGCGCTTGGTTGGCTTGCGCTAGCGAGACGATCGAGGCTTGCTGCAAGAACTGCGCACGAATCAGCTTCAGTTGCTCTTGCGCAACGTCGGCATCCTCGATCCGCGAAATCGCAGCATTGTAGTTGGTGATCTGCGACTTGAGCGCGTCCTCTTGCGATGCCAGCCGGTTGGTCAAGCCACCCAAGTACGAGGCAACTTTGCTGATGTTGTTGAGCGCCGTTGAAAGACTGGTCAGCGTCGTCTGGATGTTGGTGTTGCTGAAAATGCCCAGATCGCTCGACGAGACGCTATTGAGCGAGCTAAGGCTAAGACCCGCCACGCCAGCAAAGTTGGTGTTGTTGGTGATGTTGATGTCGAAGCCGCTCGAGCCGCTGATGTCGAAGTCCGCATTGCCTGTGGTCAGGTCCACAGCCAGCGTCAGCAGGTTGTTGGTTGCGCCGGTCCCGATGACGAACTCAGCCGAGAAGGTGCCACTGAGCAACTGCCGTCCGCCGAAGACCGTCGAATCCACGATCGTCTGGATTTGCTGGGCGAGTCGGTAGGCGCTTTTTGCCAGGGCGACTTTTTCGTCGGTGCCAAGTGCGCCGCTGGAAGCCGTCGAGGCAGCATCTTTGATCTGCTGGAGCAGACCGCTGATGTTGTCGAGACCGTCCTGGGCGATGTTGGTTACGCTGGTGGCATCGCCGACAGCATTGAGCGCTGCTTGCAGTGCGCCGTTTCGGGCTTTGAGTGCGCGCGAGGTGATGTAACCGGCGACGTCGTCTTGCGCAGAGTTGATGCGCTTGCCGGTCGAGAGTCGAAGCTGGCGGAGTGCGATATCGCGGTTTGCTGCATCCAACGCGTTGTAGGCATTTTCGGCGGGCGTGTTGGTGCGGATGCGAGCTCCGTTCGTAATTGCCGAAGGCATAGGAACCTCCATGAAGTGGTGCTACCAATGAGCGGGCATCCTGCCACCAATTGTCACCATCCAGACCCAGTTATCGGGCGCGCCAGGAAAAACTTTAGCGCCGACGCCAACGGCGACGCATCAGCACCCGTGCAATCCGCATTTGACGCTGCCGACGAAACCACCGCAACAACCGACGCCAGAGAATGCGCAGCAGCATTGCCAGGGAGAATCTGCTGCCTGTTCGCCGTCCAAGGGTCATGCGCACATGCTCAATCATCGGCGCCTGTGGAGCGATCTCGGCATCGAGCGTTCGCACCTGCTGGAGGTAGCTGCGCAACGCCTGCTCAATGCGATCGGCAAGGCGCTGCAGCTCTGATGCGTCGGTGTTGAACTGCAACAGGTGCCGAAGATGCTCCAGTAGCGCCGCCATCCGCTCGGCATCCTGGCTGCGCGGGTGCACGGCAAACTCCTCGACGAGCGCTTCGGCAAGCTGCTGAAGCTGCTGCCGTCGCTGCACCGATAAACGAAAGACCTCCGCCGGATCAATGTCGTCGAGCTGCACAAACACCGTCGAAAGCTGTTCGATGTCGCTGCCGAAGTGCTCGGTCGCATAGCGGGCAACTTTCTCGGCAAGGTCAGCGATCATGCGGTCGAGCACGCCAAGGTCATGCGATAGCATCGAACGCCGCATTTGCGTGCTGGCATTCTGCAGTTCAAGCTGCAGGGTACGCCGACGTTCCTGCAACTCCAGCAGACGCCGTGCATCGGCAGTACCCAGCTTGCGGGCATAGTACTCAACCATCGCCGGATCGGGGACGATACGCTCGTGTCCGATCTTGACCGCATGGATGCGAATGCTCTCGCCCATGAGTGCCAACAGCCGCTCGACGTCCAGATGCGCAGCGCCATCGGTAATGACCAGAATTTCAGCATCGCTCAAGGTGTGGCTGGCGCGAATATCCTCGATTGCAACCTCGATTGCTGCTTGCATATTGGTACCACGACCGCGAGCCTCTAACGACAGGATTGCTCGCAACAGTCGCTCGAATGCGGGCACATCTTCGGCGTGCATCCGCTCCCCGACACTTTCGGCAAAGGTGCGTAAGTAGACCGTCCCCAACTCTCGCATATTTCGCACAAGGAAAACGTAGGCAATTGCCTTTGCCAGTGCAATGCGCCAGTGTGAGTTCATCGAGCGGGAGACATCGAACAGGACGTACACCTTTTGCTTGCGCGGGTCTGGCGCAAACGTATCGCTGGCGGTTGGGAACCGGTACGAACGTGGCGGCACCGGTCGCGGCAGCCAGAGCGATCGCTCCGCTAGCCGCTGGTAGAACACCTCCTCGGGCAACAAAAATTGGTAGGGATAAATCAGCGGCAGCTCGTGAAAATGTCGAATCAAATCGGCTTCGTACTCTTCAGCAGCCACGGTGGGCACCGGTGGTGCACTGCCGTTGTGCTCGTCACTGCTGCGCTCAAGCAGTGGCATAAGTCGCTCTCCCAGTGCGGTATCATGTGCTTCGATGACACGCGCAATTTCGAAGACAAGCCACAAATGCTCCGGCAGACGTTCGGCAAGTTCAGTACCGATCAGCCCCGCTAATTCGAACTCCGAAAGCAAGGAGTCTTCTTCGATCAGCGAGCGTCGCGGGCGGAGACGATCCTGTTCCATCCTCAATGCGGCTGCGGTACGACAACAACCGGCACCGGTGAATGCCGCAACACGTACTCAGCCACGCTGCCCTCCAGGATGCGCGCCAATCCTTTGCGTCCGTGCGTGCCCACCACGAGCGCATCGGCGCCAACATGTCCGACGACACGCAGCAGGTCATGCTTTGGATCGCCTTCGACCAGGATGGTACGCAGTGGCACTGCACCGAGTTCAACCTTCGCTTGATCGAGTGCGTGCTCTGCTTCTTTGCGGAGAATCAATAGTGCCTCCTCGATGCCAATGCCGGCGTCAATATCGCCGACTGCCTGGCTCCGATCAACGATGGCAATCAAGACAACCTCTGCCTGAAGCTTGGCTGCGAGCATCCCGGCAACCCGTGCTGCATGCAGGGATGGAAGCGAATTATCCACGCCGACTGCAATTACTGACCAGCTCATTGCTCCTGGGCTTCTACCGTGTGACCAACAGACCGAGCACCGTCGCACCAATACCGGCACCAATGCTACCGGCAACATACGCAATCGCAACGCCGGTGCGATGCGCGCCGACAAGTTCGATAACTTCGTAGGCAAACGATGAAAACGTCGTGAAGCCACCGCAAAATCCCGTTGCCAGCAGCAAGCGCAGCTCCATCGAGATGCTGCTCCATCGCCCGACCACGCCGAGAACGACCCCTATGAGAAAGCAGCCGACAATGTTGACCGTTAGTGTACCGTAGGGGAAGCCCAGCTGCACGTGCTTAGAAAAAAGCACCGACACAGCATACCGCATGATACTGCCAAGCATGCCACCGACTCCGACCAGCACAACATTCCGCATCATTGTGCATCATTACTGTGGGACGACCGCCACAAAATACGATATGGGCGAGCGTTGGTCCCGGCAGAGCAATCACCTGTGCTGGCGTGCCCACACAATGAAATCGGTCACCGCTGGCGTCCCGCCCAGCTGCCGTACAATCAATGCAATTTGCCCACGATGGTAGAGTGCATGACCGAAGAGGTGCTGCAGAATGTCGCCAAGCGAGCTGTGGTACTGCACACCAGTTGTGGTGCGATAGGTGACCGTTTGCTCCAGGTCGTCATCACAACACGTGGACAAGTACTGCTCCCACTTGGCGATCGCATCCCGCCAGGCAGCAGCCTCGTAGTCGAGTGATTCAGGGATCGGGAAGGGGTGTGTTGGTGGCTCTGATGCCTCCACACGCGCAAGCCAAACTAACAGGGCAGCCCGTAGGTGTGCAATAAGCCCAATCGCTTTGCCATATAGCGGCTCATGCCGATTCTCTATGGGAACGCTCTCGAGCGAGGCAACAACCGATTCCACACACTCCCGCTCATAGCGAAACAAGCGGCAATAGCGAGCAACCAATAACTCTGCCATCAGCGAACTCCGTAAGGTTGACACCGCAAAACTACCATCGCTGTGGCATCCCAGCATTGCAGCGCATGCCGTAAGGCTATCCGCTGGATACCCGTGACCGCCATGCCACATGTCCCTCGACTGTCATGCTGAACTCGGTTCAGCATCTGATTGCGTCTCGGCTGTCATGCCGAACTTGGTTCGGCATCCCAAGACCCTGAAACACGTTCAGGGTGACGCCAGCAAAGCGTGTGTGCATGCCTTCCGCGTGTCATGCTGAACTCGGTTCAGCATCTAATTGCGTTTCCGCTGTCATGCCGAACTTGTTTCGGCATCCAAAGACCCTGAAACACGTTCAGGGTGACAAGGTGCGGGAATGAGACCCTGAAACCAGTTCAGGGTGACGCCAGCAAAGCGTGCACGTGCCCCCAGACCGTCATGCTGAACTTGATTGAGCATCTTCATGCTAACGTCAGTGCCTCAGTTCCTCCCCTATGCTCACTTGCTCGACTAGCGATATCAATCCACCTTGCAAACTTTAGTAACAGTGCATTTGCTACCATCAATCCAAATAGTACCGAATGGGCAGAGTAATGAGCTGTCGAATGCTATTCGTGAGGCGGGATTGATGACACACCACGGCACTGTGATAACCGCATGGAGTTTGTTACCGCGATAGAGCAAGATTGTGTTGCTACCTTGCAATGACCAGCTGGTGACGCTTGTTGGATCAATGCAATCAGCAACAGCAGGGGTACTGGCAAACGCCACCAGCAGCAGCGCAAGAAAACAGAACACTCGTCGCATTGTGCCCTCCGGCAAGTATGGTGGAACAACTCTCCGCCGCGCTCATTGGCGGTACTTCTGCGAAAAACGGAAAAAAAAGCCCCAGTTGTTCTGCCCTTCCGATGCCGAGAAGGTTCTTGTTTAGCGGTGTGGTTGGAAGTCTGCTTCGACGACCGGAATGCTGATAATTTCCTCGACGTTCCCCTGCGCATCGAGTCGCAATGCACTGAGCTTATTGCCCCGCCGTGCGTTGGTGTCAATCCGCCAACAGTGTTCGGTGCGGCTGTAGGTCGGTTCGTCCATCGGGACATGCCCGACGATTTGGAGTTTGCCGATATTCTGCAGCGGTCCGCGATTCCACACCACCCCGCGCCGATCACGGGGGTTGTAGGGATCGTCGGTTGAGCCAATACCGGCATGCGAGATGAAGACGGCGTTGGTTTCCCAGAACAGCGGTCGCGCGCGGAACCACTCGATGTCGGCCGCCAGCGAATAGCCGCGCTGCGCATAGGCTGCCAGCACCTGTGCTCCACTCTGCTGGAGCCATTCGGTCCGCGTCTGATGCTCGTAGTACTCGATGGCGCTCTGCTCGTGATTGCCTAGCAGCGTAACGACTCGCTCCTGCCCGTACTGATGCTCAAGCCGCCGCATCAGTGCAACCACTTCAGGTGAATGATTGCCGCCACAGATCAGGTCTCCGAGCTGCACCAGTACCTCGCGCTCGATATTCCAACGCTTGAGCAGCTCGGCAAAGGTGTAGAGGCACCCGTGCACATCACCAACAACAAAAATTCCCGTCGGCTCGGTCATTGCACGCTCCACAACAGAGACAACCGACCCATCGGCACAGCGCTAATATGCCCGCGCAAAGAGCACTCGCCGCGAGGATGGCTTTCCACTCACGATACACCGTCCCGGCTCGGTCGGGCTATCGAGCGGGATGCAGCGGAGAGTGGCTTTGGTTCGCTCCTTGATGAATGCTTCCGTTTCTGCCGTGCCATCCCAATGCGCCAGGATAAAACCGCCCTGCTGTTCGAGAATGCGCTCGAATTCGTCGAGTGTCTCGGCAGTGTGTGTATTGCGATGGAGGAACTGCCGCGCCCGGTCGAGCAGGTTCTGCTGAATTTGCTCGAGCAGATTGGCGATCAGCTCGGGGGCACGCTCGAACGGAACGGTCTGCTTTTCTTTGGTATCGCGGCGTGCAAGTTCGACTGTTCCTGCGTCCAGATCACGCAAGCCGATTGCAACGCGCACCGGCACACCCCGCAATTCGTACTCGGCGAATTTGTAGCCGGCACGCTTGGTCGGATCGGTATCCACCTGGACGCGAAGACCCAAGCGCTGCAGCCGGTCGGCCAGCTCGCGAGCACGGCTCATCTGCGGCTCCTCGACGGTCGGGATCGTTACAATCACCACCTGCACCGGCGCCAGCCGCGGCGGCAACACCAGACCGTCGTCGTCGGAATGCGTCATCACCAGTGCGCCGATGAGCCGCGTCGAAACGCCCCAGGAGGTTGCCCAGACGTACTGCCGCTGGTTGTGCTGGTCGAGAAAGGTCACGTCGAACGCTTTGGCAAAGTTCTGACCCAAAAAGTGCGAGGTGCCGGCTTGCAGCGCCTTGCCATCCTGCATGAGTGCTTCGATGCAGTAGGTTTCCTCAGCGCCGGCGAATCGCTCCGAGGGCGACTTGATGCCGCGCACCACCGGCATTGCCATGTATTCCTCGGCAAAGCGTGCATACACATCGAGCATGCGCTCGGCTTCCTCGATTGCTTCCTGGCGCGTTGCATGCGCGGTGTGCCCTTCTTGCCAGAGAAACTCTGCCGTCCGCAGAAATGGTCGGGTGCGCATCTCCCACCGCACCACGTTTGCCCACTGATTGATCAGCAGCGGCAAATCGCGGTAGCTCTGGATCCACTCGCGGTAGGTGTGCCAGATGATTGTCTCCGAGGTCGGGCGCACAATCAGCTCTTCTTCCAGCTTGGCATCCGGATCAACGACAACTCCACTGCCATCGTCGGCAAGTTTGAGCCGATGATGCGTGACAACGGCACATTCCTTGGCAAAACCTTCGACGTGCTGGGCTTCACGGCTCAAAAAACTTTTCGGAATAAACAGCGGGAAGTAGGCGTTGACGTGTCCGGTTTCCTTGAACATTCGGTCGAGCACAGCGCGCATGTTTTCCCAGAGCGCATAGCCCAGCGGCTTGATAATCATGCAGCCGCGAACAGCCGAATAATCGGCAAGACCGCTGCGAATGACCAAATCGTTGTACCATTCGGCGTAATCAACCGCACGGGGCGTGATAACTTTTGCCATGACGTTGTGATTCCACGGGAACAAACAGGGCGCAAAACTAACGCCGCAACACGACCAGCGGGATTGCCTCTGCTGTCAGAGCGTTGATGCATGCCTGCATTGCGGCAGAGCGCACCTCGAACATGTGCTGCACCGAGACCGCCGGTACCCACACAATCATCGGCACACCTTCGCGACTGCTATCGCCAAAGCGCACCACCGGCGGTGGCTCTGCACATAAGCCCGCAACACTCCCACTGGCAACAAGAGCTGCCAGCGCTGCATGCACCGCCTGCTGGGCACGCGCCAGCTCCGCCGACGGCTCCACAAGCAGCTCCAAGCGCACCATCACTGGCGTTTGCTCGGCACGGAATACGCTCAGCACCGATGTGCTCATCCGCTGATTCGGCACAATCAACAGCGCATTGTTTGCCCGGCGAATCATTGTCGTGCGCCAGGTGATGTCCTCGACTGTGCCCTCGAACGTTTCGAACTGCACAAAGTCGCCCACTTTGATTTTGCCGGTTAGCAGAATGTAAAACCCAGCAAAAAAGTTTGCAAGCGTCTCCTGCAACGCCAGACCGATAATCAAGCCGCTGGCACCGATAGCTGCAACCATCGCGGAAATGTTCACTCCCAGAGCTGCCAAAATCACCACCGCGGCAATGATGTACACGGCAGCATAGATAATGCCCTGCATCAATGAGGCAGCTAATGGCTCCGCTCTCTCGGCTTTGATACCCAACCGCAGCAACTGCCGCAAAAGACGCGCAACAACAACGGCGGTCACCAGCGTCATCAGCACGATGATGACTCGTTCTTGCCATGCGGGCGTGAGCACGGAGCCAGCAAGAATGGGCAGCGCTACTGCGATCCCCGTTGCAATGCCGTAGAGCAACAGTGCGCGCGCAAGCACCTGCAGTACTGCAGACGCCAGACGGTGGTGACGACGTTCAAGTCGCCGCGCAACCATGCCCAATACCTGCCACCCAAGCCCACCGGCTGCAACAGCAACGATTGCGCCGACCAGGTTCGTCATGCTTGCGATCCCGATGAGTGGTCACTTTCCGGCGAACGGGCGATCAAGTCCTCGAGCAGCTCCAGCAGGCGACGATTCCCGCCGATCGGCATCTGCTCGACCGAGGTGGTGAATTCTTCGGCGCGACGGCGGAACAGCTCGTCAATTTCGCGCGGCTTTGGCAGATCACTCAGCGATCGAAGCCCGAAGGTGCGTAAGAATTCATCGGTGGTCGCATACAGCAGCGGTTTGCCCACGCCCTCGCTCCGACCGGCGATGGTCAGCAATCCACGCTCGAGCAGCGTTGCCAGCACTTCGCCGGAATTGACACCGCGGACAGCATCAATCTCGCTTTTGGTCACCGGCTGCTTGTAGGCAACAATGGCTAACACTTCCAGCGCTGCCCGCGACAAGCGCCGCTGCTGGCGTCGTTCCAGAAAACGCGCCACCAGAGCACCATCATCGGGCAATGTGGCAAACTGCCATCCGCCGGCGATCTCAACGATGCGGTACGGGCGGTCGGTTGCCTCCAGCTCGGCGTTGATATCGGCGATGCGCTCGGCAACAACCGACGCAAAGTGCGCCGCGTCGCTATCGCCACCGAATGCCGCATGAAGCTGCGCCACCGTGACCACCTGGTCGCTGGCAAAAATCAGCGTCTCCAGCAGGCGACACTGCCGCTGACGCGATAGCTCCAAAAATGGAACGTCGAACGGAAAGGTCATGAGTTGATCGCCTCGAGTGATTCAACCATCGGTGCATGCTCGATGACAATGTCGGCGTCGCTGGTTTGCTGGCGCAGCAGCACCACTCCGTTTTTGCACAGCTCCAGCAGCGCCAGGAAAGTTGCCACCACGTAGGCACGGGAACGTCCGCGAACGAACTCTCCAAAGCGGAGCACCGGTGACTGACTCAGTGCTGCCAGCACCGCCGCCGCTTGCTCCTCGACGCTGTACTGCTCGCGGCTGAGCTGGTGAACCAGCGACTGTGGCTCGACGTGCCGTCCCAAAACGCGGTAGAGCGCACCGAGCAGATCAAACAGTGTCGCATTGCGGTATTCGATCGCGCCAGGGTCGGGTTGCGTTGCCAGCACGGTGCGATAGAACACGTAGCGCTGCTGCTCGGCACGCTGGGCAAGGTCCTCGGCTATATCCCGATAGCGGCTGTACTCGATAAGCTGCGCCACCAGCTCGCTGCGCGGATCGTCCGATGGGCTGCCCTCGGGCGATTCCGGGCGCGGCAATAGCATCTGCGCTTTGATGCGCATCAGCGTGGCTGCCATCACCAGGAATTCTCCGGCAAGCTCCAAATCGAGCAAGTGCATCAAGCGCACGTAGCCGAGAAATTCCTCGGTGATCTGTGCGATCGGTATGTCGTAAATATCCAGCTCGTCCCGCTTGACAAAGTAGAGCAGCAGTTCGAGCGGACCTTCAAAGTTGGGCAGTCGGACGGTGTACATTACGGCGACGGTTTACCGATTCATCGTAGGGTGAGCAAATATAACGGCACAGGTGCTGGGCATCATTGGTTCGGATGCGGTTGCCAGCAGCCGAACCCCATCGAATTTTTCTCGCCGATGCCGCAGTCGTAGAGCACGGCAATGACCTGGGAATTTCCTTCCAGGATGAGCGGCGCTGTAAATGCCCGCACTGCCGTTTCATCAGGATAGCCCGGCTTGATGCGGTGCAGGCTGCTGATGTGCCGGGACCGATCGCCCCCATTCCGCTCGACATAGGCACGGTCAACGCGCACGCTGAACGAGCAGTCTGCCGGCATGCCGGTTACCAGACGGTATTTTTTGAGTGCATTCTCGCGCAGCAGGTGCGGGACGCGCTCATCGAGTGCGCGCAGGTACTGCGGATACGGACTGCCGGGCACTGAAACAACGACAGGCGAAAGCAGCCATGCGGTGACGCGTTCGCCCAGAAGCGGCGGGGATACAACCTCGACTCGTTCGACCAACCACCGCGCCCGATAGGGACCGACGACAATCTCGATGTGCGGCTCTATCAGGACAGCTTCGGTCACTGCCCGGACGAAATCATCCTGCATCGGCGAGCTGAGCACCAGACGCCCGCGACTGCTGCGCGTGAGCACCAGCCCGGCGGGGCTTGCTGCGGCACCCCAGACACGCAAAGCAAACGTAAACAACCGTGTCCGCCGCCGCTGGTCCAGACTGTAGCCCTGCTGGTGGAGAAACGCTGCATAGTCCGGGGCGACACGCCCAAGCAGGCGGTAGATCCATGCCGCTACCGCATAGCGATAGTCCCAGCCGAGCACGCCCTCGTGCGCTGCCCGAACCTCGATGGATAATCGCATCAAACCACGCCGCAAAAAATGACTCCTGCAAATTACTACAGCAGCAGCGCCAATGACTGGCGGCGCTGCTCCCCACAACGCCCGGCAACTCCACCGATGCATTTGAAAAATGACGCGCCATTGTGTATTTTTGCAGTGCCTGTATCGGCTACAGCTGCTTACATTTTCTATGCCAGCAGTACTGAACTGACAGGTTTGAGTATGCAGTCGCACCAATGTGGGATTGAAACTGCCAATATAGCCGCTCGCAACGTTTTCCTGCCCACCGGCAGTATGCAGTCGCACCAATGTGGGATTGAAACGCGGTGTTGCTAAAGCCCCCGCCGACCGTGCTACTATGTATGCAGTCGCACCAATGTGGGATTGAAACCCAAAATTTCCAAGGCCTCCATAATAAAATCCAAAATGTGTATGCAGTCGCACCAATGTGGGATTGAAACAGGCATGGAGAGGGAGACCCTGGAGACCCTGGAGACCCTGAAACACGTTCAGGGTGACGGCAGCAAAGCGTGCACATGCCCCCAGAGTGTCATGCCGAACTTGTTTCGGCATCCAAAGACCCTGAAACAAGTTCAGGGTGACCCAGGAAGGGAATGAGACCCTGAAACACGTTCAGGGTGACAGCGCGGGACGTAACTGCAGCACGGGAGCTATCTGCCTAATTTCGCTCGGAGGCGCAAGAACCGCCGGTCTGTACGTGCGACTGTCCCATGCGTAAGAATCCCATGAAAGCAATCTCGTTTCTCGGTACGGGCAAATACCAGACCGTTACCTACTGTTGGGATAACCGCGACTACCAAACTGCGCTCTTTCCGGAAGCACTGGTAGAGCTGTTTGACCTTGACCTGCTACTGCTGTTTGTGACGCCGCAGGTGCTCTCACACCCGCGCACGAACCAACTCTGCCAGAGCCTGGGCAGCCGCATCCAACTGGTCGAAATCCCCGAGGGCAAAACTGAGGCAGAATTATGGACGATTTTCGACCGCTGCACCGAACATATCGAGCAGGGCGACCGACTTCTGCTGGACATCACCCACGCATTTCGCACGCTCCCGATGATCGTGTTTACCGCCGCTGCCTATCTGCGGTACGTCAAAGATGTTCAGATCGAGCACATCATCTATGGCGCCTTCGAAGCACGCGACGCAGCCGAACGAGTGCCAATCATTGACCTTCGATTTTTGCTGGACCTGCTCGACTGGATCAGCAGCGCGACGATGATGCTGCGCTCTGGTGATGCAACCGCTATCAGCCAGCAGCTTCGCACCATCCACCGAAACATCTGGAAGCAGGGCGTCAGCGATAGGTTTCCGCTTAGCCTCCACACGGCTGCCGATAAACTAAACGACTTCACGCACGAACTCCATCTGGCACGCCCCCGAAATGTTCTGCGGACTGCCCACACACTCGTCGAAAAATTCGACCAGCTCGACAAGGAAGCGCAGCTCTGGGCAAAACCCTTTGCCGTCATTGCCGGCAGCATTCGCCGGGACCTTGAGCGCATCGCCCACGCAAACACCGACCAGCTCAGCGCCGATAATCTTCGCCGGGAATTGGCAATGATTGAGTACCTGCACCAAAAGCATCTGCACCTGCAAGCCATAACTCTGGCGCGCGAATGGATCGTCAGTTTCGTTGCCTTCTACGCCGACAGCCGCCGCTGGCTCGACCGCCAGTACCGCGATTCGATCAGCAACACTCTCAACAGCAGTCTCCTCAACCGCCAGCACGCCCCCACCCCACCACCAAGCGCAGCAGCACACATTTCACTCGAGCACGTGCCAAACCCAACGTGCCTGCTCAAAGTATGGCAGACCACCTGCGACCTGCGTAACGAGCTTGCACACTGCGGCATGCGACGTAAGCTCAACCGACGAAAAACGATCGAAGACAAGCTCACCCAGATCATACAATCGCTCGGCGATCTGGCAAGCGAGCTACCACCAACGCCATAGCACAGGCAAGGCGACCGGCCGTGTCTTTTTGGCGGGGAAGCTCTGACCCCAAAGAAGGTTCTGCATGCACGGCAGCTCTTGCATAATCGGCAGTGCCTGTTGTATGTTGCATGCTGAACAAATGGTCGAGATTGGAGCCTTTATGCCGCCGACGCTCACAGAACGCCAGATTCGCCAGCTCGGTGCACTGCTGCATGACATCGGCAAGTTCGAATTTCGGGCACGTCCGCTGGAGCCGGGTCAGACCCACGAGCATTTGGGCAATACCTTCATTCATTCGCAGTTGAGCGCCATTGACGCATTTGCCGGCAGCATCCGCGAGATAGCCGATGCTGCCAAGCGACCGCTGGAAATCTACGTAGCCGACGCAACCACCGCACACGGCGAGCGCCAGGAGCAGACCGAGCTTTCGCCCGAGGCCGGAGCGGGAACGCGCCGCTACCTAATCGCTATCCCCTCCCGCGTACAAATCCTGCTCGACCGCAACCAGCCGAAAGCACCGCTTCCACCCGAAACCTGGTACATCGAGCCGCATCCGCTCCAGCAGGAAGCACCAATGCCAAAGTATGTAGCGACACCATCTGCCCAGTGGTCCCCCGACGAAAGCGAAACCATCCAACTGCATGCACAGTCCTGGCAGCAGTTCTGCAAGGAGCTGCGCGCGTTTTCGAGGATTTCCGATCCATGGGCAGCAATCGAGACGCTCTATTCCCTGCTGGAAAAGTACACCGCCACCGTTACCAGTGCCGCGTACTTTACGCTGCCAGACATAACGCTATTCGACCATAGCCGAGTGGTCGCAGCACTCTCGCATTGCATCGCCGAGGGGACCCGCGACACCGAGTGTTTGCTCGTCACTGGTGATTTGAGCGGCATTCAGCGATTTCTCTACAGCAACGTTGGTCATGCGGCGCAACGGGCAAAACTGCTGCGCGGGCGCTCGCTCCTTGTGCGGTTAGTGTGCGATAGTGTGGTGGCGTACCTGTTGCGGGAACTCGACCTCTACCGTTCGAATGTACTTTACAGCGGCGGCGGGAATTTCGAGCTGCTGGTGCCCTATACCAGCGACAACTGCCGCGTGCTGGAAAAGGCGCAGCACGATATTGCACGCGCTTTTGCCCATGACCTGGGCTTTGCACTTCAGTTGAGCTTTGCCGTAACGCGGTGCAGTGCCCGGGAGCTTTTCGAAGAGTATGCTACCATTCGCACGCGCGTCGGGGCTGCCCTCAACAAAAAAAAGCGGAAACGCTTTGCCGAAAGCCTTGACATCGTGTTTAGTCAGAATGAGCTGCCCTCACCCCACGAACAGTTGGACCGACTCTGCATCCAGCTTGGCGATGCAGTGCCCAAAGCGCAGTACCTTGTCGAGCTGCACGGTGTCCGAGAGCAGCCCAGCACGGGCGCGGTTGCACTGTTTCGATCGCTCGGGATTGGCTGGGTCATTGCCGATGAGCAGCAGGTACGCCAGCTTCTCCAGCGACGCCTTGCCGAGCGTGCAATCGTCCATCGCCTCGACGACACTGCGCTTGCCCCGATCGCGCCGCTGATCCAACAGGCTGCCATGCCGACGGCTGCAAGCTTCCGGTTTTCTGGTAGCTACCTGCCGCGCCGCGCTGACGGCAGCATTTGCACCTTCGAAGAACTTGCGCAGGATCGGAGCGAGAATTACCCCCTGCTGGCGTTTGCCCGCATGGATCTCGATTCGCTCGGGCTGGTCATGCGCACGGGTTTGCACGAGCGCACAGCCGCCGAGAAGAAATACACGATCTCCCGCATTGCAAGTCTATCGCGCATGCTCGACCACTTTTTCTGTGGCACAGTCCCCGTGCTCGCCCAGCGGCACCGCGTGTACTTGGTCTATTCGGGCGGGGATGATCTGTTTGCTGTCGGCTCTTGGATTGCCATGCTGGATTTTGTGACCGATGTGCGCCGCACGTTTGAAAAATACGTCTGTGGCAACAGGAATCTGACGCTGTCGTGTGGAATTGCCATTGCCAAACCCCACTTTCCGATTGACCGTGCCGCCGAGGAAGCAGGACGACTGGAAGATGTCGCCAAGCACGGTTTTGTGCCCTCTGGCAATCGGCTGCCGGATGCAGAGCGACTCCGCAAAGACCGTGTGGCGCTTCTCGACTGCGCGATGGAGTGGAGGACATTCCAGCACTGGCTCGACTTCGGCAGAGCAATCGAAGAAAACATCCGGCAACAAACCGCTGCAGCACCGCCACGCACGTTCGTCCATCGCTTGCTCGAGCTAACCCGCAACGCCTTTGATTACAGGGGTGGTCTTCGCGTGCGGAGCGTTGCCGCACAGGCTGGCACGATTGCTCAACTGCGCTACGCGTTGGCTCGCCGAGGGGTTGTGTCCACGGCTCCACAAACCGACCAGAATTGGATTTACCGCAAGCTCGCCGAATGCTTGCTCGACATATCACCAACAGACCGCGTCAACAATTGGTGGAATTTTCGCTTGGTAGCAAGCTATGTACTCTGGAGAACTCGTTCCAACAACTGACGGAGGTTGATATGTCCCATCCCAATCCTCACCAGCAACAGCAGAACTACAACCCCGGCATACCGCAGGATTTAGCCTCGCTCGATGCCGAGCAGCTCGTTCGCCTTGCCGACGAAAACAGCAGAGAATTCGTTAGCAAAGGCAAGGACGAGGATAAGCTCACGACCAATCAACTGCGGAATGTCTTTGCGCACATCGTTCAGATGCGGACAGACTATCGGCAGTTACTTGTCGAAGGCCATGGTAAACTCAGTCCGGAGGCGCTCAACAAGCTTCGGCGCCGGTTGATCCTGCTCAAACCCAAGCTTGCCTATGCAAAAGGACGCAAACCTTCGGAACTGCAAAAATTTGTTACCTTCACGACCAAGGCAATTGAAGCCGTCGCAGCTTCCTCGAAACCGCAGCACGCATTCGAAAACTTCTTCGCCCTGATGGAAGCAGTGGTTGCTTATCACAAGTATCACGGTGGCAAAGACTAATTGGAGGACACACAATGGCACGATTTCTGGGCAATATTGTTCTCAAAGGTCAGATGGAATGCCTCACCGGCTTGCACATTGGTGGCTCGAAGGAAAAAATGGAGATCGGAGGAGTAGACTCGCCAGTGATACGCGACCCGATGACGATGTATCCGTACGTTCCCGGCTCCTCGCTCAAGGGTAAGATGCGGTCGCTGCTCGAATACGCTTTGGGCAAGGTCCAGCCGAGCAACGGGCAGTTTCGCTTCTGCGAGTGTGGGAAGCCAGACTGCCCGATTTGTCGCGTCTTCGGCAGCGCAGCCGAAAACCGCTCGATGGGACCAACGCGGCTAATCGTGCGCGATGCACACCCGTCGGAGAAAACCATCGAGCTGTGGAAGTCGCTCGATACGGAACTGCTCTACACCGAGTACAAGGGCGAAAATGGGATTGATCGTATCACCAGCGCTGCCAATCCGCGTTTTGTCGAGCGCGTGGTCAAAGGTTCAGTCTTCAACGTTGAGTTCATCTACGGCGTCTTCGATGTCGGCGATGGCATTAGCGACGCAGAGTATTTCCGCCATGTGCTGGAGGCGCTGACGTTAGTCGAGCATTCCGCGCTGGGCAAAAGTGGTTCGCGCGGCTACGGACAGGTATCGTTCAAGTTTACCGAGCCAATGGTCGTGCTGGCGGAAGACTACCGCAATGCAACCGACGTTTTCAAGGATGCCTCCAAGCCTCACTATCACCCAATTTTCGAGGGTAAGTTCACGCTGCGATTGTCGGACCTCGATGCCGACTACGTTCGCACGAATATCGTCTCGCGTTTTTCATCGCAGGCGTCATGAAGGCGGTGATATTGGAACCGCGCTCGAGCTGGTCGCTGGCGTTGCGCTCCGACACGCTGTGGGGTTTGCTGCTGGTCGCTATTCGCCATGTACACGGCGAGAACACCGCCACCGATGTCGCCCGTGCAGCGCTAGAGGGCAAACCACCGATGGTTGTTTCGTCAGCCATGGAGTACATCTGCCAGCCATCTGAGCGCAGCGAGCAGGCACCGCTGACGGAACGGACGTTGCTGCTGCCAGCCCCGCTACTGCCGCTTGCCAGCCAGCCAGCACTAACTATCGCCGGTGAGGAGAACCGAAAGCAGAAGCAACGGCAGGCATCACTGCCCCTGGAGCAGTGGAAACAGCTCATTCAGGGAAAAAAAAACACGGACGCTAAACCTATCGAGCACACAGCTCACTTTGCCACGGCTGACATACTGCACATCGCCATGGACCGGATGCGCATGCATGCACTCGACCGCATCACCGAAACCGGCGAAACGCGCGGTCAACTTTTCCTGACCACCGAAACGGTCGCGTTGAATGCGGGACTGTGGTTTTTAGCCGATGGCGACATGACGCTCATCGAGCCGGCGCTGCGCTATCTCGACCACGTCGGGTTCGGCACCGATTCGAGCGTCGGCAAAGGACACTTTGCCGTTTCCATCGAGGACATCGAACTGCCGCCTGTTGATGCCCCCACGCATATGGTGACGCTGTCGCTGTACCGTCCGACCAGCCAGGAGGTAGCAGCCTACACGGCAAATCCGGCACGGCTGTGGTACGAGCTTGAATTTCGACAGGGCAAACGCAGCCCACATTTTGGTCCTGCTGGTACCTACCAGAAACAGCGGTTGGCGTTTTTTCGTGAAGGGTCGGTCTTCCCCTACCAGCCGCAACAATTCTACGGGAGTGCTGAAGTTGTTGCCCGAGCAGACGACCATGATGTCATTCATGCCGGATTTGCCCTGATGATTCCTGCACGCTTTCCCAAACTGGCAGCGGAGGGCATATGAGTCGGACGCTCTACGTTCGGACGCTATCGCCGGTTTTCATCGGTGCGGGCGCTGAGCTTCAACCGTTCGAGTACGTCGTCGCCAACGGTAAACTCTACCGGCTCAGTCCGGACAAAGTCTTTTCGCTCATCCTCGATCGCCGGGAGGATGCAGCCGAGCGCTTCGAGCGGTGGCTCAGTGACAAAACCCGTCAAGTCGAACGCGAGCGGGATAATCAACGCCTGTCGGAGCTGATGCGCAATTTTACGCTGGTGCAGTTTGTGCGCACCGAGCTTGGGGACAATCAGTTGGCAAGCACGATCGAACGGAATCTTTCGAATCTGTCGCTTTACGTGCTTTCGTGTCCGTCGCTCGATGGACTTAAGCTCACCGGACGCACCCCTCGCGTCCAGCGAAAAAAGACAATTGCCACCGCACTCAAAACCGGTACGCAACAGCTCTACATTCCCGGCTCATCACTGAAGGGCTTGCTCCGCACAGCATTGCTTTTTGCAGTGCTCACCGAGGCTGACGCGGGATTCATCAACACCATTGTTCAAAAAATCCAGAACGCGCTGGAGAGGTTGCCGCATGCACCGAGCGATTGGCACAGAAAATTTTTCGACAAGGCGCTGGAAGAGGAGGTCTTTTTCTGCGGCATCACAGAGACAGGGAGAATCAAATTCGATGATGCGCGTTTCGACATAATGAAGTTGATTTCCATCAGTGATAGCACCACACTCGAGCCGGCACAGGCTGGCTGTGTCATCCCGATTGACACCTACCAAGCTGACGGACAAGTGCAACCACAAACGCCCGCCGTCGAGGCAATTGCAGCAGGGCATGTCGTCGAAATGCGCATTGGGGTGGACACAACAGCAATCGAGCATCTGCGGCAGTGGCACGCAACCAGTGCAGGCGGGGTGGGATCATCGCTGTGGCTCAAACTGGCTGAACGCTTTCAGAGACTGTTCGGCTGTACACTGGAACAGGCAACCGAGGATCGCATTCTCGATCGGCTGATGCATGCTGCACAGAAGTTCGGGGCTACCGTTGCCGACCGTGATCGCGCGTGGGCAGGCAGTAGCTATCCCAGCATGGAGAAGTTTTTCGACCAATTGCCAAAAATCTCTCTCAAGCTTGGCTGGGGCAGCGGTTTTCACGGAACAACAGTGATGTTGGCAATGTTGCAAAATCCTGACCTGCAGCGGATAGAGCACGAGATATTCCAGCGGTTTAAGCTTGGCAGATCACCCAGACAACGCACCACCGGTGAACGGAGAATGCCAGTTGATCTGTCGAACTTTCCGCGCTCGCGGCGACTGTACACACCAGCCATTACCACTGAGCCTCATCCCCAGCCAATCGGGTGGATTGAGCTGTCATGGGAATCACTCCAGCCTAAAGCAGTCAGTCAAACTACAATTTCTGAACACCAACGCCCACCTTTGCCAGCAGAGCCTCCCATTGCAACAACCCTGCGGCACGGAGCAGAAGTATGCGCGCGGATCGTTGACCTTCGCACAAAACCGATCACCGTCGAGTTGCTAGCAGTCGGGCACGAGGGCAAGCGCTATCCGTGTGCGGGGATTAGCAACACCACCGGTCTGGAGATTGGCACAATTATCCGTGTGCGGGTCAATCTTCATCCGAAAACAAAGCAGGTTCAGTCGCTGACCAACCAAGGTATCTGGCGCCCTTGATGATTTCGCCCGTCGAATTAGTTCTCGGTCACACCACCGATGAATACCAGGTCATTCACATCATTCTTCACTCGCCGGCGATAGCCCCGACAGCGCTGGAGACGCTCCAGCTTCCGCCCGCCACTCGTTGGGATCGGGGAATCATTCTCAACGGACGCGCACCAATCTGGGTCTATGCCGCTCTGGTGCACTTGTGTCATCCAGCGCGGTGGATAGCAACCGTTGATCCACGGATGAGCGGCGCGGTCGTCGTGGAGCGTCATCACCCCGATGCTCCAGCAATTGGTGCACTGGTTTCGTTGCCGCCAGAATATCTCAAACCGCCCGTATCGGAAGCACCCCCCTCGCTACCCACAGAGAAGCACAGCAGCATTGCAGTTGCGATAGTTGGACCGCCGCATAGCGGGAAAAGCGTGCTGGCAGCCTGGATTCTTCGAACTCTTGCCCAACGTCTGCGCGTCGAGAGCTTCAATCAGGATGTGTTTCTATTGCGTGCCTGTCCCGATGGTGAGGGAAATTGGTCCGGCGAAACGCCTCCCCAGAACGTGCGATTGTTGCGGTATAAGCAGCGCTTCGATCCGGCGTTTGTCCAGCACGTCGAAAGTAGTATCACCGAGCTTCGTAAAACCAAGAAACTGCTCCTTGTTGATACAGGTGGCAAGATTGATCGCTGGTCCCAGCGCATCTTGAACCATTGCACACACGGGATCATCGTCTCGGCAAAGCGAACCGAGTTTTGCCGGTGGCGCGGAGCACTGGCAGCATCGGACATTGAAATCATCGCCGAGATTGAGTCCGTGCGCAGCCCAGCGCAGGACGTCGTGCGCGAGCACCCCCTGAGGCTGCGCATCGGGAATCTCGAACGCGGCAGGCTCGATTCGATCCCTGAAACGCTACTGACGGCACTCCTCCATAAGGCAAATTTGCTCTGAGTGTATCCAGTCCTCGGGCACAGGCTGCGGTGAGTGTGCATACCATTGCCACCGCCATGCTAAACGTGGTTCAGCATCTCGAGACCCTGAAACAAGTTCAGGGTGACGTGACCAACGCGTGTTCAGGATAACGGGCAACAAAGCGTGCACAAGTCCCCAGAGTGTCATGCCAAACTTGGTTCAGCATCTGTTTGCACCGGCATGTCATACCGAACTTGTTTCGGCATCTGTTTGCGCCGCCTGTCATGCTGAACTTGGTTCAGCATCCCAAGACCCTGAAACGAGTTCAGGGTGACAGGACCAATACACGTTCAGGGTGGCAGCAGCAAAGC